>Ga0209521_10000147_pt1 | contig 46766 bp, 47 predicted proteins | sample Rifsed19ft4_FD_184016 | JGI IMG/M metagenome (GOLD analysis project Ga0209521, IMG submission 184016) | Soil microbial communities from Rifle, Colorado, USA - sediment 19ft 4 (version 2) | ecosystem: Environmental > Terrestrial > Deep subsurface > Rock core/Sediment | place: Rifle, Colorado...
GTCGACCGCGATGGTGACCGGCCCCATTCCCAGGAACCCGAAGGCGATCAAGCCGAAGGCGAAGATCGCGGGGGCCGCCATGATGCTCCCGACGCCCATCGTGCTGACGCCGTACCCGATCGCCATCAGGGCGATGATCGCGAACCCCATCCAGTACGCGCTGAAGTAGCCCGCCACGATGCCGGAGAGGATGTTCAGGGACGCCCCCCCTTCGCGGGAGGCGGTGAGGATCTCCCGGACGTGGCCCGAGTTCACGGAGGTGAAGACCTTGACCAGCTCCGGGATCAGGGCGCCGGCGATCGTGCCGCAGGTGATGATCGCGGACAGTTTCCACCAGAGCGTCCGGTCCCCCTGGAGCTCGGGGACCAGGAGGTACGAGAGCACGAAGGTCATCGCGATGGAGATGAACGAGGTCAGCCACACCAGGGTGGTGAGGGGGGTCTCGAAGTTGAATTTCTTCGCCTCGCTGAACTTCGCTTTCGCGATCATCCCGTTGATGTAGTAAGAGAGGGCGCTCGTGATGATCATCCCGATGCGCATGACGAAGATCCAGACGAGGAGCATGATCTGGGTGACGGGGTTGGGGACCGCGAGGATGATGAAGGTGATGAGCGCCACTCCGGTGACGCCGTAGGTCTCGAACCCGTCGGCGGTGGGGCCGACCGAGTCGCCCGCGTTGTCGCCCGCGCAGTCGGCGATGACGCCGGGGTTGCGGGCGTCGTCCTCCTTGATCTTGAAGACGATCTTCATGAGGTCGGAGCCGATGTCGGCGATCTTGGTGAAGATTCCGCCGGCGATCCGAAGCGCCGCCGCTCCCAGGGACTCGCCGATCGCGAAGCCGATGAAGCAGGGGCCGGCGTAGTCGCCGGGGACGTAGAGCAGGATGAAGAGCATGATCACCAGCTCGACGCTGATCAGCATCATGCCGACGCTCATTCCGGACCCCAGGGGGATGGTCATGGTCGGGAAGGGTTTCCCGCCGAGGCTGGCGAAGGCGGTCCGGGAGTTGGCGTAGGTGTTGATGCGGATGCCGAACCACGCGACGCCGTAGCTGCCCAGGATCCCGACGATGCTGAAGACGATGATGATGACGACCTGGACGGTGGCGTAGTGGAGCAGGAAGCTGAAGTAGACCACCATGATCGCGGCGATGAACGCCCACAGGATCGCGATGAATTTCCCCTGCGTGATGAGGTAGGTCTTGCAGGTTTCATAGATCAGTTCCGAAATTTCCAGCATCGCCTTGTGAACGGGAAGGTTCTTGATATGCAGAAACTGCATGAACCCGAAGCCCATTCCCAGAAGGCAAATGACCAGTCCGCCCACCAGGAGGTTGTGCCCCGACACCCCCAGGAACGACACGGTGCCAAGGTCCGGGATCTGGAGTTCCGCCTCGCTGGCGTTCGCGACGGCGGCAAACAGCAGGATGAACAGCGGGATCGCGCAAAACGCCAGTTTTCGCGCAAGGCCGGATCGCTTGAGACGGTGAGCGTTGGATAGCATCATGCCCCTCCCTGCCATTGATTTATGAATGCGGTTCGTGACGGGAACCCCCCTGATACAAAACAAAAAGCTCGTTTTCCGGAGACACTCCGAGGAATATTAAACGCAGAATTACCACGGCTTCCCCGGGGGGTCAAGGGAAAATGTATACTGTATACTCTGCCGGTTCACAGGGGGCCGCTCCGGAGATCGGCGGGCGTGAAAGGGGTGTTATATTAGGAAGATGGATTTCCGGGGGAAACTGATCCTGGCGCCGCTGGCCGGGATCACGGACACTACGTTTCGCCTCTTGTGCCGGGAGAACGGGGCCGACGTCGTCCTCACCGAAATGGCCTCTGCGAAAGGGCTGCTGATGCAGCCGGCGAGGACACGGCAATTCCTCGAATATTGCGAGGATGAGCGGCCTGTCGGAGCGCAGCTCTTCGGAGCCTCGCCCGCGGAGATGGGCGAGGCCGCCGCCAGGGTCCGGGAGCTGGGCTTCGATTTCGTCGACATCAACATGGGGTGCCCGGTCCGGAAGGTCACCTCGGGTGGGGCGGGGGCGGCGATCCTCGCCGACCCCGGGCGGGCGGGCGGGCTCGCGGCGGCGGCTGTTCGCGGAGGAGGAGGCATTCCCGTCACCGTGAAGATCCGCTCCGGGTTCGGCAAGGAGTCGGAGACCTTCCGGGAGGTGGCGAGGGAGGTCTTCGCGGCCGGTGCGGCTGCGGTCACCCTCCACCCTCGCACCCGCGGCCAGATGTTCTCCGGCCGAGCCGACTGGGGGCAGATCGCCGCTCTGAAATCGGAATTTCCCGACCGGGTGATCATCGGCAACGGAGACGTCCGAACGGCTTCGGACGCCGCCCGGATGATCGCCGAGACCGGATGCGACGCCGTGATGGTCGGGCGGGCCGCCCTGGGCAACCCGTGGATCTTCCGGGCGATGCGGCGGGAGCTGCTCGCCCCGGTCGGGCACAAAGCCGCGCTTCCTTCCCCCGGCCCCTCTCCCGAGGAACGCCGGGCCCTGATCCTGAGGCACGGGGAGGAGATGCACCGCCGCCACGGAGACGCGGGGATCCGCGAGATGCGAAAGCACCTGGCGTGGTACAGCCGGGGGATCCAGGGGGCTGCCGCGTTCCGCGGCGCGCTGGTGAGGGTTTCCACCCTCGACGAATTCCGGGCCGCCGTCGGGCGTTTCTTTTGAACGACCTCTACCAGCACACGCTCGAATCGGTCAATATCGGCCTCCTGGTGTTCGACCGGGCGGGAAAGCTCGTCTACCTCAACCCCGCCGCGGAGGAGATCCTGCAGGGATCCTCGCAAGCCCTCAGGGGGAGGCACTATCGAACGCTGTTCCGCGGAAGCCTCTCCGCCATCCGCATCGCCCGGAAAGCGTTCACGGAGAACGTCGCCGTGACGGGGTTCGACGTGGAGCTCAAGTTCCCCCACCGGGATGCCGGGCTGCCGCCCCTTTCGGTCATCATCGGAGCCTCCCCGCTGTATGGTCCCGACAGGGAACCGGGGGGCGCCGTGCTGTCGATCAAGCCGGCGGAGATTCTCACGATGGTGGAGCAGGAGGAGCAGGCGGCGCTGAGCGCCGCGGAGATGCAGATGCTGGCTTACGGCATCGCCCATGAGATCAAGAACCCCCTCGGCGGGATCCTCGGCGCCGGCCAATGGATCCTCCGGCGGGAGGCCTCCGAGGAGGAACGTCGGGAGGGGGTCCGGCTGATCCTGAGAGAGGCGGAACGGATCAACGGGCTCGTGGAGAAGATGCTCGAAATGGGAAAATCCCCGCCCTCCCCGCGGCCCTTTCCCCTGCTCCCTCTCCTGAAGCAAGCGGAAGAACTCCTGCGGGCGGAGATCCGCGCCCAGCGGAAAGAGATCGCCTTCGAGCTGCGCGTGGACCCGAGCCTCCCCGACGTCTCCGGCCACTCGGACACGATCTTCCAGGCGATCGTCAACATCCTCAAGAACGCGGTGGAGGCGATCGACCGGAAGGGGATCATCCGGATCGACGGCCGGATGAACTTCAGCTACCGCTGGAGCCGCGGCAAGGGGCGGAAGCGGACTTTTCTCGAGCTCACGATCGCGGACACCGGCCCCGGGATGTCGGAGGAGGACGCCCGGAAGGCCCTCCTCCCCTTCTACACCACGAAGCCCAAGGGGACAGGCCTGGGGCTGGTCATGGCCCGGCAGGCCGTCACCCGCCACGGGGGAAAGCTCGAAATAAAATCCGTGCGGGGGGCGGGGACGGCGGTTAAAATATCCCTTCCAGTCGCTCCCGGGAAGAAGCCGCCAAGTTGAAGAAAGTCCTGATCGCAGACGACGACGAGAGCATCCGCTGGGTCCTCCAGAAAACGGTGACGGGGATGGGGTTTGCCGCCGACCTCGCCGAGGATGGAGAGAAGGCGCTCTCCCTGCTCTCGAAGCACTCCTATTCCGCGGCCTTCGTGGACATCCGGATGCCCGGGATGGAAGGGATCGAGGTCCTCGAGCGGATCCAGGCGAAAAAATCCCCGACGCGTTTCTTCGTCATGACCGCGGTCCGCCGTCCCGACGCGGCGGCCCGCTCCACCCGCGCCGGCGCGGCCGAATTCATCACCAAGCCGTTCGACATCGGGCACATCGAGAAGCTCCTCAAGGACCTGGAAAAGGAATCCGCCTCGCGAGAGCGCCCCTTCCGCGCCGGAGACGCGGAGGAGTGGAAGTCGACCCGGATCGTGGGTCGCAGCCGAGCGATCCTGGAGGTATTCCAGAGCGCCGGGAAGGTGGCGGACTCCGACGCCACGGTTCTCCTGCTGGGCGAGAGGGGGGTCGGCAAGGAGCTGGTGGCCCGCTGCATCCACGAGCTGGGCTCCCCCGAACGCCCCTTCGTCGCGGTCAACACCTCCGCCATCCCGAGGGAGCTGCAGGAGGCCGAGCTGTTCGGCAACGAGAAGGGGGCCTTCACGGGGGCGGAAACCGCCCGCGAAGGAAAGCTCGAGGCGGCCATGGGGGGGACGCTCTTCCTGGACGAAATCGGCGACACTCCCCTGGAGCTCCAGGCCAAGCTGCTGCGCGTCCTGCAGGAAAAGGAGTTCACCCGACTGGGGTCGAACCGGCCGCAGAAGTTCCGCGGGCGCGTGATCGCCGCGACCAACCGCGACCTGCGGCGCCTCGTGGCGGAGGGGAAGTTCCGGGAGGACCTCTTCGACCGGCTGAACGTCTTCCCCATTCGCGTTCCGGCGCTTTCCGAGCGGCGCGAGGACATCCCGCTGCTGGCCGATTTCTTCCTCCAGAAATACTGCAGCCTCCTCTCCCGTCCCCAGCGCTCGTTTTCCAAAGAGGCGCTGGAGGAGCTTGCCGCGAACCACTGGAAGGGGAACGTCCGCGAGCTGGAAAATTTCGTCCAGCGGCTGGCCGTCCTGTCCTTTGGGAAGCTATTGCGCCGGGAAGAGGTGGCCCGCGAGCTGGCGAAGGCGGACGGGGCGCCCGACCTGGCCACCGCCCCCCTCGAGCAGGTGATCGAGGAGCGCGTCCGCGAGTTCGTGCGCCGGCTCGGGAGCGCCCTCGAGGACGAGGAAGACCTCCACGAGCTTTTCCTGCACCAGATGGAGAAGCCGCTCATCAAGGTGGTGCTCGAGGCCACGGGGGGGAATCAGATCAAGGCCGCCGGGATCCTGGGGATCAACCGGAACACGCTCCGCAAGAAACTGCAGGACCTGTCGCTCCTCCCGAAAAAGAGGAAAAGGAAATCCCGTTGAGCCCGAAGGAGGCGAAAGGGCCTGCCGCCCGCATCCGCCCGCCCGTGATCCTCGCCTTCGGGGGGTTCGACCCGACCGGCGGCGCCGGCGTCCTGATGGACGCGAAGGCGGTGCACGCAGCGGGAGGGTACGCCGCCGCGGTTCCTTCCTGCCTTGCGGTCCAGTCGACGGCATCCTTTTCCCGGGTCGTTCCCCTCCCCCGTAGCGCCATCGACCGGTCCCTTGCCTGCGCCGTGAAGAGTTTCCGGATCCGGGCGGTGAAGATCGGAATGGTGGGAACCCGCGCGGCAGCGGAGGCGATCCTTGCCTTACTGGAAAGGCATCCACGCCTGCCCGTGGTCCTCGATCCGGTCCTGCGAGCCTCTTCGGGAGGCGCGCTCCTCTCCCGCGACGCGCTTCCGGCCTATCGGAAGCTGCTTTGCCGGGCCGGGGTCCTCACCCCCAACCTCACCGAGATCGAGAAGATCCTGGACCGGAAGATCGGCTCGTTCGGAGAAGCGATCCTCGCTGCGCGGGACCTCTCCTCCGCCGCCGGCGCGGCCGTCATCCTCAAGGGGGGGCACTTCCCCTGGAAAGGAAAACGGGGAGTCGACATCGTTTTCGAGGAGGGCCGCGTGACGCTTCTCGGCCCTTCCGGCAAGGCGCGGTGCGTCGACGCCCACGGCACCGGCTGCGCCCTCGCCTCCGCCATCGCTGCGAGGCTGGCCGCCGGCGATCCTGTCGTCGAAGCGGCAAGGTCCGCGAAGTCCATCCTGGAGAGGATGGTCGCCTCGGGGTTCCCCTCCGCGGAAGGACGGTGGACCCTCTTCGGTTGATCCGGGTGTAGGATAGGGGAGGGTGCGTCCTGCGCACCGGGGGGAGATCTCCACCATGACGGTCCCGCCTTCTTTCCCTGCCCCACCCGCGCACCGGGCGGCGAAGGTCGCCCTCGTGCTGGGGGCGGGCGTCTCGAAGGGATTCGCCCACATCGGCGTCCTGAAAATCCTCGAGTCCAACCAGGTGCCCGTTCATCTGATCGTCGGGACCAGCGCCGGCAGCATTGTCGGCAGCCTGTACGCCTACGGGCACAACGCCTACCAGGTGCAGAAGCTCGCCATCTCCCTCGAAAAGGCGGACGTCATCGACCTGACCGTTCCCGACAACGGGTTCATCAAGGGGGAGAAGCTCGAAGAGTTCATCAACCGGTCCGTGCGGAACACCCCACTGGAGGGGATGAAGATCCCCTTCTACGCGATCGCGACCGATATCCAGAGCGGCCAGGAGCTGGTCCTCGGCAAGGGGAATGCGGGGCAGGCCGTCCGTGCGAGCTGCGCGATCCCGGGCGTTTTCCGGCCTGTCAGGATTGCGGGCAGGATGTACGTGGACGGGGGAGTCGCAAGTCCCGTGGCGGTGGACGCCGCCCGGAAGCTCGGCGCCGACGTCGTCATCGCGGTAGACGTCTCCGCGGACACGGAGGGCTCGGCCCCGGACAGCACGGTGGAGACCCTGCTGCAGTCGGTGAGTATCATGTACGCGAGGCTGGCCTCCATCCAGCTCTCCCGGGCCGACGTCGTGATCCGGCCGAAGGTGGGGCACATCGGGGCGAGCGACTTCTCGAAAAAGCACGAGGCGATCCTGGAGGGGGAAAAGGCGGCGCAGGAAGCATTACTAAAGATCAGGGACGTTCTTAAACTTTTTAATCCCTGGGATTAAAAAGTTTAAGAACGTCCCCAACTTTTATTCGTAATCCTTGGCCAGGTCCTCGAAGCGGGTGTAGGGAGAGAGGAAAGCGAGGTTGACCTCTCCCGTCGGGCCGTTGCGGTGCTTTCCGATGATCACCTCGGCGATCCCCTTCTTGTCGTCCGGGGTATCACCCTTGGTGTACATCTCTTCGCGGTAGATAAACAATATCAAGTCTGAATCCTGCTCGAGGGCTCCACTGTTATGAGAAATAATGCCGTCCGCCAGCCAGGAAGCTGGACCTGAAACCGTCAGATCGAAGACCTCCTCGACTCCCTCCGCGCTCAGGTCGATAACGCGATCCCAGAACAAGTCGCTCATCGCCCAGCCCCGGAGGGTATCGTTGTCAAGAATATTCGCATACTCCATAAACAGAGAGCGCGACGGAGCGAAGGCAAACTGGTAGCTTCCCCCATATGCGGTACCGCGAAGGGCCGCCATTTCCCGATGCGAAATCCCTTTCTCCGCAATGGCTGTCTTCACCTTCAGGAATACCTCATTCGGCAACGTGTCGACGTTGGGATTGGATTCAATGAATGCCAATTCCTCCCAAAGCTTGTCTGCGGGGGCAATTCGCGGCCCAAACGCTCCTACCTTCTCCAGGAAATGTTTCTGCTGATCGACACCGTAGACATACACATTGTAGACCGGTCGGTAATTTGCTTTCTGCACAGGTCGAATTCTGGAAACGATTCCAAGTCGCAACAGCAGCGCGGCCACGTCTTTCGCCAATCCCTCGCTTGCCGTACAGAAATACACTCCCGCCGATCCCTTGGATCCGGCCAAGCGGCAACAGATGCTTCCATCCGTCGCCCAGAGATGCCGCAATAGAAGAGCGATCTGTTCATTGCAAAGACGAAATACTTCCCTCGGCAACCGTTTTTCATGGGACCGCTGGCCGAAGATGCCCAAATCGCGCAACCACAGGTTGACCCCGGCAGGGTGCCAACGGTTCCCGTTCCCGCTGATGAGCAGCTGGTGCCACTTTCCCCGTCCTCGATAGCGAGTCACCTTCGCGCCGAATTCATTTCGAGCCGCCTCTTCGACGGCACGGCTGTTTTCTTCCGAAGCGGTCGAGTACCGCATCGGCTGGTTGACCAGGTAGCTGCCGTCGCCGACGAGCTGCCCCAGCAGGACGATTCTTTCTTCCGGCCAACGAATCATCTTGGTCGGTTCGGGTACGGTGCGGGCGATGGCAAGCCGGTCGCCGGGTTTCAGATCGGCCACGCGCACCCATCCGCGGGAACCATACAATAAATGTTCGTCCGTGGCCCTTATGGCGCGGCCGCTCGCCAAAGTGACGCGCGTCACCGGCTTTTCGCCCACCGACCAGACGAGATCGCTCTTTGCAGGAACGATGCGACCCTCGGCGGACATCGCCCATACCTCCGCCTGCTTCCCCACCAGGTCCCGTATGGGAGTCCGGCCGCCTTCCGTGGTCAGGACGAGCGTATCCCCTGTCACGCATTCGCGAAGGTCGGACAACAGCGGGCGCTTGTCGGTGCGGTTTTCGACGCTCCGGCTCAGCTGCGAGACGGCGAGGACCGGAATGTCGAGCTCCTTGGCGAGCGATTTGAGCGAACGGGAGATCTCGGAGACCTCCTGGACGCGGTTGTCCGAGGAGGAGCGGAAGGAGGTCCCCCGCATGAGCTGGAGGTAGTCGACCACCATTAATCCGATGTTCTTCTCTTTTTTGAGCCTTCGCGCCTTCGCCCGCAGCTCGAGGGCGGTGAGGGAGTCCGAGTCGTCGATGTAGATCGGGGCCTCGGAGAGCCTCCCGACCGACGCGACGATCCGGTTCATCTCGTCCTGCGCGAGGTACCCGCTGCGAAGCCTTTTGGAGTTGACCCGGGCATCCGAGCAGATCATCCGCAGCGCCAGCTGCTGCCGGCTCATCTCCAGGGAGAAGATCGCCACGGGAAGCTTGTGCCGGATCGATGCGCTCTGAGCGATGTTGAGGCAGAAGGCGGTCTTCCCCATGCTGGGACGGGCCGCGATGATGACCATGTCCGATTTCTGGAATCCCGAGGTGAGCTGGTCGAGGTCCCGGAATCCCGACGGGACGCCCGTGATCATCTCCTTCCGCTCGAAGAGCTTCTCGATTTCCTTCATCGACTCCTTGGCCATCTCGGCCATCGTGAAGTACGAGGGCTTGATCTTCTCCTCGGCGATGGCGAAGATCGCCTGTTCCGTCCGGTCGAGGAAGTCGTCGACCTCGGACACTCCATGGAATGCGGTGGTCGTGATCTGCTGGGCGACGGCGATCGTCTTCCGGAGGATGGAGGCGTTCTTGACCAGGCGGGCGTAGTCGGCCACGTTGGCGGTCGTAGGCACGTTCTGGATAAGATCGGAGAGGTAGGCCAGCCCACCGACTTCTCCCTCGACTCCGCGGTCCTGGAGCGCCGAGGAGAGGGTCAGCTGGTCGATCGCCCGGCCCCGGTCGTAGAGCTCGATCATCACGGAGAAGAGCGTCCGGTGGGCGCCCTGGTAGAAATCCTCCGGCCGGAGGATCTCCACAACGGCGTTCATCAGGTCGTTGTTGAGCAGGACGGAGGCGAGCACCCCCTGCTCGGCCGCGAGGTTGTGCGGCGGGACGCGAAGGAGGGAGGCGTCGGCACCGGAAGCGGGCGTCGCGCGCGTACCGTTCATGGGCACCTCCCCTTCCGGACGGTCGTCAGTGCAGCGTCTCGCAAATAGGCTGACGCTGCACTAGGATTCCGCCACCACGCTGACGGAGATCTCGGGATGCAGGTCGGATCCCGCCTTGATCTTCACCTTGTAGTCGCCCAGCTGCTTGATGGGGTCCTGCAGCAGGACCGTCTTCCGGTCGACCGGCACCCCGGCCTTCTCCATCGCTTCCGCGATGTCCCGCGAAGTGATCGCCCCGAACAGCTTCCCTTCCTCCCCCGCCTTGGCGGAAATGGTAAGGGACACCGACGCCAGCTTCTCTGCCAGCGACTCGGCGGTCTTGCGGGTCTTCTTCGCCCGGGCCTCGATCACCCGCCGGTCGTGCTCGAGGGCTTTCAGGTTGCGCACGTTCGCCGGCACGGCCAGCTGCCGGGGGATGAGGTAGTTCCGGCCGAACCCGTCGGCGACCTTGACGATGTCGCCCGCCTTCCCCAGCTTCTCCACGTCTTCGCGCAGGATGACTTTCATCTCCGCCACCCTCCTACCGGACCTGCGTGGCGGTGAACGGGATCAGCGCAACGGCGCGCGCCTTCTTGATCTCCACGGTCAGCTTCCGCTGGTGGGTGGCGCAGGTCCCCGAGATGCGCCGCGGAACGATCTTTCCCCGCTCGGAGACGAACTGTTTGATCATGTAGACGTTCTTGTAATCGAGCTGCAGCTCCTTTTCCGCGCAGAACCGGCAGAATTTCTTGCGGACGTACCGCTTCCTCTGCCCTCCCGGGCCGCTGCCTTCCCGCGGGCTGTTCCGCTGGGATCTCATCGGGGTGCTCATCGTTCCTGCTCCTCCTGGAAGATGTTCGACGTTATCTGCGATCAGGGTTTAAAACGGAATGTCTTCGTCCGGGCTTTCTGCACCCTGCGGCGCCGCGCCGCCCGACCCACCCTCGGCCGCGCTGCTGCCTTTGGGGCTGCCGAGGAACTGGACGCCGTCCGCCACCACTTCGATCTTGCTCCTCTTCGCTCCCTCGGCCTCCCACCGGCGCTGGCGGAGCCGCCCCTCCACCAGGACCGGCCGCCCCTTGGAGAGGTACTCCGCGCAGTTTTCCCCCAGCTTGCCGAAGACGACGATGTCGAAGAACGACACGTCTTCCTTGAGTTCATTGTTCTGCTTGTACCGCGAGTTGACGGCAATGCCGAAGCTCGTCACGGAGAGACCCGAGGGGAGATACCGGATCTCCGGGTCCCGGACGAGATTGCCGGCCAGGATGACGCGGTTGAAGGTGACCATGGGCTCTCCTTTCCTCTACGATGCGGGAGCGGCGGGCGGGGCGCTTCCCGCGGGCGGCGGATCGTCCGAAGTTGCCGGTGCCTCCCCCGCGGACGCGGCCTTCGGCTTCCGTTCGACTTCCACGCGGGAGGTCAGGTGGCGCAGGACCCCGTCGAAGATCTTGATGTTTCGCTCGACCTCCTCCACGACCCCTCGATTGCCGGAGTAGAGGAGAAACGTGTAATACGCGTTGACCTTCTTGTTGATCGGGTAGGCCAGCTTCCGGTTCCCCCAGTCGTCCTGCTTGAGGATTTCCCCCTGGTAGGAAGCGATCACCCCCGCCAGTTTGGCGAGAAACTCCTTGCGCTGCTCTTCCGGAAGTTCGGGGTCGAACAGAATGGCGGTTTCATACGTTTTCGGCATCGTTGTTACGAGCCTCCTTTCGGCTGATCGAGCCCCCGGTCTTTTCGCCGGGAGCAAGGAGTATGTTGCCCCCCGCGGGCCGCGGAGGGGAAGGCATGCGCCTTTGCGTTCCAGCGCGTCATCGCCTTGTCGAAGCCGTCCCGCAGGATGTCGAGAACGGCCTCTCCGGCGGAAGCGACGCCGCCGAGAAAATGGTCCGGGGCTTCCGGCGGCGGGGGAGAGAGAACGAAGTCCGCGGGATCGACCCCCTCCGGGGGGCGCCCGATCCCGATCCGGACCCGCAGGAACGCCGGCGTCCCGAGTTCCTCCTGCAAAGAGCGCAATCCGTTGTGCCCACCCGTCCCGCCGCCTCGCTTGAGCCTCACCTGGCCGGGAGGGAGGTCCAGATCATCGTGGAGGACAATCAGGTCGTTGGGGGACTCCGCGTAGTCCCGGTACACCGGCGCCACCGCGAGGCCGCTCCGGTTCATATACGTTCGCGGCCGTGCCAGAAGGACGACAACGCCTTCCGCGTCGCCGATCCCGCGCTCGAGCTCCCCCTCCCGGACGAACCGTATCCCCAGGGAGCGCGCCAGCAGGTCCACCGCCAGGAATCCCGCGTTGTGGAGCGTCCTGCCGTACCTGCGCCCCGGGTTCCCCAGGCCGACGACCAGGAACTCCGGGCGGGGGCGGCTAGGCTTTCTCCTTCTCCGCAGGTTCCGCAACGCTGGCGCCTTCCACCGCCGCTTCCGCGCCTTCCTCCGGCGCCACGGTGACCACTTCCTCGACCTTCGGCGTGTGGACCGAGGCGATGGTCATCTTCATGTCCTTTTCGACGGGCTGGACGCCCGCGGGGAACACGACGTTCCCCAGGTGCAGCGACTGGCCGATTCCCAGGTGCGCCACGTTGAGTTCGACGAACTCGGGGACGCTATCCGGGGTGCACTCGACCTCGAGGCTGCGGACGACCTGCTCGAGGATGCCCCCCAGCTCGATCCCTGCAGCTTTTCCCCGGAGCTTGAGCGGCACCTCGATCCGGAACTTCCGGCCGTGGGCCACCTCGTAGAAGTCCACGTGGATCACGCGGTCGGTGACGGGATCCGTCTGGACGTCCTTGAGAACCGCGAACGACTCCTTCGCGCCGGCACCGTCCGTGACGCTCACCTTGACGACCACCGTCCCCCGCCGGGCGGTGGCGAGGAATTTCTCCAGTTCGCGGCGCTCGAATTCCAGCGGCCGCGTCTCGATCCCCTTGCCGTATATGACCCCCGGAACCATCCCCTGGACGAGCCGCTTCCGGTTCTTTTCCTTCCCGGTGTGCAGGCGGCGGGCCGCCGCCAGTTCCAACATGGCCATTTCCTCTCTCCTCCTAAACGAACAGCGAACTTACGGAATCCTGGAAATGGATCCTCTTGATGGCCTCTCCCAGAAGGCCGGCCACCGACAGGATCCGAAGCTTCCGGCACGACGCCTTCGCGCCGTGCGGAATGGTGTTGGTGACTACCAGCTCCTCGATCGCGGACTTCTCCAGCCGCTCGATCGCCGGCCCCGAGAGCACGCCGTGGGTGGCCAGGGCATACACCCGCTTCGCCCCTTTCACCCGCAGCGCTTCGGCCGACTGGACCATCGTCCCCGCGGTGTCCACCATGTCGTCGAGCAGGATCGTCGTCCTGCCTTCCACCTCACCGATGATGTTCATCACCTCGCCCACGTTGGGCGCCACGCGGCGCTTGTCGATGATGGCCAGCGTGGTATTCAGCCGCTTTGCGAAGGCCCTCGCCCGCTCCACGCCTCCCGCGTCGGGGGAAACGATGACGATGTCGTCCTTGTAGTTGTTCTTTATATATTCCAGCATCACCGGGGCCGCATAGAGGTGGTCCACCGGGATGTTGAAGAACCCCTGGATCTGGCCGGCGTGCAGGTCCACGGTGAGGATGCGCGACACCCCTGCCGCCGTCAGCAGGTCCGCCACGAGCTTGGCGGAAATCGGCGCGCGGGGAAACACCTTGCGGTCCTGCCGGGCGTACCCGTAATACGGTATGACCGCCGTCACCCGCCTCGCCGATGCGCGCTTGAACGCGTCCATCAGGATCAGCAGCTCCATCAGGTTGTCATTCACCGGCGGGGAGGTCGGCTGCACGATGAAGACGTCCACGCCGCGGACGTTCTCGCGGATCTCCACGTTGATCTCGCCGTCGCTGAACCGCTTGACGTCGGCAGCCCCCAGGGGGACGCAGAGGAACGCGCAGATTTCCTTCGCCAGCTCGACGTGAGCGGTACCCGAGAAAAGCTTGAGCCTGGTCACACCTCTTCCCCTGTTGGGAGAATCCGCAACCCGAAAGAAAGAAATGTTATAACGATCGTCCGCCGCTTGCAAGGGGAAATCGGCCGCAGGGGGAATCGGCCGCACCATATTGGCCTTCCCCAAATGAGGAATCCACTCCCTATTCGGGCAATCGTGAGGCCTCCACGGACGAAGGCGTTGAAATTATTTTCATGCATTTCATAACGTTATAATGCATGTTCGGGTTGGCATGATCCTTGAGGTGATCTTTCCTATTCCACTCCTTGGAGGTGAGGACGATGAAAAGGTTCCTGTCATTGATGGTGGCAGTGGTTTTCGCCGTGACGTGCCTCGGCGCGGCGGTGGCTGCAGAGCAGAAGGCGGCTCCGGCCGCCCCGGAGAAGGCGGCCCCGGCCGCGGATAATACGGTGAAGAAGCCGGCCGCGGATAATACGGTGAAGAAGCCGGAAGCTCCTCCTGCGCCGGCGGCGCCGAAGAAGTAAGCCCCGTACCGGGAGGCAAGAGAAGCGCAAGGGCAGGGGGTTCGCGCCCCCTGCCCTTTTTTTATCGCCGGCCTATTCCGTCAGCGCATCCACCTTCGCGGCCATGATGAAATCGTTCTCGTGCAGGCCGTGGATTTTGTGCGTGTGGAACGAGACGGCGCAATATCCCCACCCGAAGGCGATATCGGGGTGATGCCCTTCCCGCTCCGCCAGCAGGCCGACCTTCCGGACGAACTCCATGGCGGAAGCAAAATCCTTGAAGCGGAATTTGCGCTCGATCCCGGTCGCTCCTTCCGCGAGCGTCCAGCCGGGGGTTTCCGCAAGATATCCGTGCGCCTCCTCCTCCGTCAGGGGCGAAATTCCCCCGCGGCACGGAACGCACGTCTTTTCCGCCAGACCCATACCGTCCTCTCCTCATAATTATTAGATGAGGGAGGATTCCAGACGGTCCAGCTCGGCGAGAGCTTTCCGGATGTCGTCCCGCCGGTCTTCGGCGTTCTCGACAAGGCTTTGGATCGTAGCGTGCTCGTCCTGCATGAACTCCAGGGATTGGCGCGCCAGGCCGCCGATCGACCGGTTCACGGCATCGGCCCATTGGGAGGCCAGGCGGGAAAGGTTCTTTTCCACCTCCCAGACGATCTGTTTCCGGAAGTGGCGGAACGCGAGGGAGCGGAAGATGGTCATCGGGATGAGGAACCAGAGCAGATCGATCTGAGTGTCGAAGGTCTGCCCCACCCGGACGTCGGGGCGCGCCGGCTCTTCGATCTCCGCGTGGAACTGCGCCCCGGTGAAAGAGATCCCGAGGGCGCGTTCGAGCTCCTTCGCAAGCCGGTCCTGGAAAGCCCGGACCGACCGCTGGAAGCTCGACTGGGCCGCTACGAGAAATCCCGCCAGGTGGGTTTCCCCGTAAAACGAGACCTCGGCAAGTTCTTCTTCGAGGGCTTCGAGCAGCCATTCCCGGAATGTCCGGGTGACCTTCGCCAGGTTCCCCGTCCACCCCTTCTCGACCTCCCGGAGCCGGCGATCCATCCGGTCCAGGACCTCCCGGTGGTAGGAATGGAACCGTTCTCCGGCCGTCGTCCGAACGCTCGATCCCAGGTCGCGAACCTGCAGCCCGATTTCGCTCTTAACGGCGCCGAGATCCCGGTCTTCGCGCGTCAGAACCTCCCGTAGCTCCTCCCGAGCCTTCCCCGAGGCTTCGGCGGCATGGTTCGCCAATGCCAGGTACTGCCGGCATCCGCCGATCAGGAATCGGATCTTGTGATTGACGATCTCCTCGAACGTCTCCTCGCGCCGATGGACGATTCGGCGGAAAATGTGATCCCGGACGGCACCCCGCAAGGGCTCGAATCCGGGACGAATGGAGAACGGAAGGATCGCCACATCCTTCCCCGTATGGCGGACGATCTGCTGCCTCGTGAATTCCACGACCGAATCGAGCTGGCTTCCGGAAACGAGGTCGGCCTTCGTGAGCAGGATCGCCGTCTCGGGGGTGTGCCGGAACACCTCCAGGAGCAGGTTCAGGTCCTGCTCGGAGAGGGGACGGCCGACGCTCACGGCGACGAGCGCCCCCCCGACCCGGGGGAGCCATTCCATGGAGACCTTCGTGTTGTGGGCGAACACGCTCCCCAGTCCCGGCGTGTCCACGAAACGCATCCCACGGAATTCCTCCAGGGCCGGCAATTCCACGTCCACGATCGACACTTCCTTCTCGTTTCCGGGGTTCCGCTGCTCCGTCACGAATTCGGGCAGATCTTCCAGCGGGATCTCCTCGTGGCGTCCCGCCAGGTACCGGACGAGGGTCCGCTCCGCCGGGCCATGCCCGATCCGCGTGATCACGGCGGTTGCGGGAAGGACATTGACGGGCAGCACGTCCCTCCCGATGAGGGCGTTCAGGAAGGAGCTCTTGCCGGCCTTGAACTGACCGAGGACGGCGACGTCCACCACGCCGTGCTCCCGCAGAACCTCCTCCCCGGCCCGGATCTGCGGCATCAGGGAATCGATGCGGAACGACTTGCAGATCGCTTCGATGCGTTCGATACAGGCCTCGCGAGAAACCATGGGGACGACCTTCTAAAAGCGGGCTCGATTTGACCGCCGTTCGTTCATAAAAAAACTCCTGCGACCTCTTCTTCGCAGGAGTTATCAGCCGTCTTGCGGACAGGCGGTTTCGGCGAACTCCATCGCCCGCTATGTTGCAGGAAAATGTAGCACTCCTCCACCGGAAGTTCAACCGCAACTCATTCCGGAATCATTTGACATGGAAAACCATTTTTTATACGCTGGCCCTCCACTCGGAGGGCGGATGCTGGCTGCGGCGGGGCGCCAGGCGACACGGGGTCTCTTCTTTCTGGGAGACCTCTCCGTTCTCATTTTCCGTTCGTTCTACGAGTCCTTGGGCGTTGTCCGCCACGGCTTCCGGCCGGTGTTCCGGGTTTACCTGAAACAGGTCTATTTCACGGGCGTCGAGGCCCTGACCGTCGTCGTCACCCTCTTCCTCCTGATCGGGATGGTCATCATCACCCAGATCATCAGCCTCGCGGGGGTTGGAAGCGCTCCGCTCACCGGGAAGGTCCTCGTGTGGATCGTGGTGCGGGAACTCGGGCCGCTCCTCACGGCCGTGATCGTCATCGCAAGGAGCGGCACCGCCATCGCCACCGAGCTCGCGACGATGAAGATCAACGGGGAGATCGATGTCCTGGAATCGCTGGGCATCCCCGCTGCCCGGTACCTCATCCTGCCGCGGATCTTCGGGGTGACAACGGCCATCATGATCCTCACGCTGTACGCCGAGGTCGTCTCCGTCATGGGAGGATTCCTTATCGCCTCCCTCGCATGGGGGATCTCGCTCGAACAGTACAACCAGGGGATCGTCCCCTTCCTTACGCTCCGCGAGATCGGCGTCTCGTTCCTCAAGAGCTTCTTCTTTGGCCTCTTCGTGTCGGCCGTGTGCTGCCGCCAGGGCCTCTCCGTGAGCAGGAGCCTCACCCAGGTTCCCCAGGCGGCGACGAAGGGCGTCATGCAGAGCCTGCTCCTCGTCTTCCTCCTCGACGCCGTCATAATGGCGGCGACCCTCTCGTGACCGTGGGCGCGGCTGTCCGGTTCACCGATGCCTTCCTGGAGCCGGTCCTCGACGGCGCGAACCATGCGTTCGAAAAAGGAACGATCTCGGCGGTCGTCACCGCGGGGGAGGACGAGGACGCCCTCCTCGTGAAGGTCCTCGTGGGTCTGTCCCGGCTCCGGGAGGGGAGGATCCTCGTCCTGGAGCAAGACCTGGGCGCCCTGTCCCGGGACGGGCTCGACGAGATCCGGCGCCGGATAGGAATCGTCTACCCAGACGGAGGGCTCATCTCGAACCTCAAGGTCCTCGAGAACGTCACCCTCCCGCTCCTGTATCATACCGCCATGCGCAGCCGGGATATCGAGAGGCGGGCAGTCGCTACCCTCGAGCGGCTCGGATGCGGGGAGGACCTCTTCGCACTCCCCGGCGGCCTCTCCACGTTCAAGCGCCGGATGACGGGGTTCGCCCGGGTGGTCGCGATGGAGCCTGAAGTGGTCTTCTACGACCGGCTCGCAGACGGCCTCCAAGAGGAGGAGAGGGACGTCTTCCTGCGGATGGCCCTCGCGTTTCACGGGGAGATGCCGGGGAGGACCACGATCTTCCTCACATCCAACCCAACGACGATCGCGGGTGCCGGGCCGCTTAAAGTCGTCCACTTAACGAAGGGGCGCTTCGAATGAAGAGGGAACAGGATCCGAAATTCAGGCACCTGGAGACGGTCGTCGGGGCATTCCTCATCGCGGCGCTCGCGGCGGTCGTCTCGATGGTCGTGGTCATCGGGATGGAGAAGGACCTGTTCGCGGAGAAGTACCACCTCCGGTTCCGGACGGAGTCGGGGAGCGGCTTCACGCAGGGGATGCCCGTCAAGCTCTCGGGGTTCCGGATCGGCCGGATCAAGAAGATCTCCCTCGACGAGCAGGCGAAAGTGGTCGTCCGGATGCAGATCGACCGGAAGTACCGGAAGTGGATCCGGGCCGACTCGATCGCCACCCTCCTCAAGGAGGGGTTCGTCGGTGACAGCGTCCTCAACATCTCCGTGGGCTCCCCCGGCAGTCCCATGCTTCCGGACGACGACTTCATCCCCTTCACGGAGGAGAAGGGATTGAACGAGCTGGCACGCGAGTTCTCCGACTCGGTGAAGTCCGTCCTCCTCGAGGTCCGGGGGACGGTTGCCTACATCAACGACCCGAAGGGCGACATCAAGCAGACGCTCGCAAACATCCGCCAGCTCTCCGCGAGCCTGGAGGAGACCCGTCGGCATGCCGACGCCCTCCTCCTGACGACGACGGACGGCCTGGGGCGGGTCGGCCCCGTGATGGACAACCTGGCCACCGCGCTCGACAACGTGGGGCGGAGGCTCCCGTTCCTGCTCGACCGGATGGAGGGAACGCTGTCCAACACGGAGCGGATCTCGCTCGAAGTCCGGAAGGCCGCGGAGAAGGCGGCGCCCAGAGTCCCGCATCTCCTCGGCGGTGCGGAGGAGCTCGTGGAGGACACGGACGACGTCGTCAAGGGGATGAAGAGGATGTGGCCGTTCAGGAAACACATCCCGCCGGCAAACGAGCGGGGGATCGTGCCGGGCGACAGCCATGAGTAGCCGGGAACGCCGTCCCCGACTTCCCGCCGCTCGGTTCCTGCTTGCGTGCGTGCTCCTGTGGCTGGCCGGTGCGGGGTGTTCCGGCTCGCTTCCTCCGCCCGTGCCGCCCGTAAGGGAAAGGGCGGCTGCCTGGAACCGGCACGGGCTCGCAGCGGAGGCGCGTGGCGACCGCGACGAGGCCATCGTGGCGTTCGGAGAGGCGCTCAAGCTCAACCGCTCCATCGAGGACGGCACCGGCACTGCTACGGCCCTCGTCAACCTGGCCCGGATCCACCGGTTCAAAGGGGACCTTCCCCTCGCAAAAGAGAAGATCGACGCGGCAACCCTTATCCTCCCCCCGGACAGCCCCCTCTTCCCGGAAACGGCCTTCGAGAAGGCGAAGATCGGCCTCGCCTCCGGCAACCTCCCGACCGCGAAGGAATGGGCGTTCAGGGCCGTAGATGCGGAGAAGGGAGACGCCGCGGGCCGGATGCTCAATCTCCTCGCACGGGTCTTGTTTCTCGAAGGGAAGGGCGACGAGGCGCTGGGAAGGGCCGAGGCCGCCCTGGCGGCGAACCGGAAATCGGGCGTACGGGGGGAGGAGGCGAACTCTCTGAGGCTTCTGGGCGACATCGCTGCGGCACGCAGGGACAGGACGAATGCCCGGTACCTCTACGCCGCTGCCTTGTCGATCGACAAGGACCTCGCCAAAAGCAGGAAGATCGCAGACGATCTCCGGGCCCTCGGGGCCGTTGCCGCGGCGGGGGAGGATACGGGGGGTGCGCTTGCCTTCTACACAAGAGCCTACGACGTGAGCATCAACGGCGGCGACCGGCGGGAAGCCGCCGAGGCGCTTCTTGAAATGGCCCGGCTCTACGAGAAGACCGGGGCGCCGGACAAGGCGAAATCCGCGATGACGGAAAGGGAGAAGCTCCTCATCGCGATCGAGGAAAAATAAACCGTAGGATTCGGCTTGGGGGGAAGAATGTCCTTTAAAAAAAATGGAAATGGATCCTATCCTATTCCGTCGCTCGCCGCCTTGGCGCTTGCCTCCCTCGGCCTCCTGGCAGGATGCGGATCCCTCGACAAAACCCTGAATACCGCTGACCGCACGCTGTCGGCGGTAAACACCCCCACGATGAAGTCGATCACGAGCGTCGCCGGGAGCAGTACCCCCAACGAGGCTTTGAGGCAAGCCCTGAAGAGCCGCGCCGAGATGTACGAGCGCAACCCCCAGGCGTTGATCGCCGACCTCCGCACCCTAAAGCATGATTACGAAAAACTCATGTCGCTTCTGAGCGGCAACGTGGACAAGAACTGGGGGCGCAAGGAAGTGAAACTGCCCACGCGGACGCAATACGTTAAATACACCCAAAACTACAAGAGCCGCGCAATCGTCGAGTTCGATACGGGCGAGATCACGGTGGAGACCCTGGACGACAGGGACCCGAAGGCGAGCCTGAAGAATGCCGTTACCACCACGCTCCTCACCCCCGATGACCCGCGTACGGTCGATCTGTTCACCGACAAGTCCATTCCGCTCACGAGCGACAAGCAACCCTATCTTCTCGGCCTTGTGGTCGATCAGCGCAACCAGCCGGTTGCCACGCCCGCGCAAGCCGAGGCCTTCGCCGAGCACCTGATCGAGAAGCGCTCCGGCACGCGCGAGGTGGAATTTCAGGACGGCACGAAAAGCGCCCTCTACGTCAAGTTCCCGATGGTGCTCAATTTCGAGAACAAAAAGGCGGAGAAGTACCGCCCGATGGTGAACAAGTACGCGAGTCAATACAAGATCAGCCCGAGCCTCGTCTTCGCCATCATCCGCACCGAGAGCAATTTCAATCCTTTCGCCGTGAGCTCCGCCCCGGCTTACGGGCTCATGCAGCTCGTGCCCTCCAGCGGAGGACGTGAGGCCTATCGGCGCGCCAAGGGAAAGGATGAAATGCCGACTCGTGATTACCTGTTCGAAGCGGAGAACAACATCGAGCTGGGCACGGCCTATCTCAACGTGCTGTTCTACCGTCAGCTCGATCTTGTCGCCAATTCCGTCTCGCGCGAGTATTGCGTGATCTCGGCCTACAACACCGGCCCGAGAAATGTCCTGCGCGCCTTCTCCAAGGACCAGGTGGCGGCAACCAACGCCATCAACAGCCTCGAACCGCCGGGCGTGTACGAGCAGTTGCGACTCAACCTCCCTTACGAGGAAACGCGCCAGTATCTCGTGCGCGTCGTGAATATGCGCCGGCAGTTCGTGAGTCCCGGGAACTGACCCCCGCCCTGTGAGAACGATCCGGGCACGAGCATTGTCGTTCGTCGGTTGGGTGCTGATTTCAATTTGGAGCAGGGCGATCCGGACGGAGCGGGTCGGCAGGGAAATACCGGAACGCCTGAGGGCGGAGGGGAAAAATTTCATTTTCGCTTTCTGGCACGGGAGGCAGTTCCTGCTCTTCCTTTCCCACCGTGGTTCCGGGGTGGTCATCCCGTCGAGTGAAAGCCGCGACGGCGAGATCCAGGCCGGGATTCTCGAACGTTTCGGGTTCGGCGTCGTGCGCGGTTCGAGCAAGCGCAAGGGGGAACGGGCACTCCTCGGTTTGGTCGACAGCCTGAGGAAGGGGAAGGATATCGGCCTTGCCGTTGATGGACCGCGAGGTCCTCTCCATGAAGTCAAGGAGGGTGTCGTCTATCTCGCGGGCAAACTGGGGAAGCCGATCGTTCCGGTGTCGACGAGCGCCAAACGGTTCTGGATCATGGAAAAGGCATGGGACAAATATTTGCTTCCGAAGGTGTTTTCCCGCGGGGTGATCGTTTACGGGAATCCGATCTACGTCCATGGGATCCAACGGGACGAACTCGAGTCCAAGCGCAGAGAGCTGAAGGAAGCGCTGGACGGAGTGATGAAAAGGGCGGATGGGTTTTTCCACGGTTAAAGGGAAAAAGCCCCCCGGAGTTCGGCTCCGGGGGGCTTTCCCAATCTGGCGGGGTGGACGGGACTTGAACCCGCGGCCTCCGGCGTGACAGGCCGGCGTTATAACCAGCTTAACTACCACCCCGATTCGTGGGCGACTGGTAGGCGGAACAGGACTTGAACCTGTGGCCCTCGCCTTGTAAGGGCGAGAATTGCCTCCTACCGTTTTCTAACGCTTCCTAACTAAACCCCCTTGAAAACTGGCTTTAGGAGCTGATTTGCGGTCGCTTGACATTCCGCGTCCTACCGCGTATTCTGTCTTCGACGGTATGAGCGATGGTATGGAAAGGGGGACGCAGATCATGGGAAAGCCCGCCTCCAAGGCGACCAGAACGAACATCCCCGGCGTGTACTTCATCATGGGAACCTCCCGTGCAACCGGCAAACCCGAACGCATATTTTACATCTCCTACTATCGGAACGGCAAGAGGCACTTCGAGAAAGCCGGTCGTCAGGTCCAGGATAATATGACGCCGAGGATCGCATCGGGGATCCGGTCCGATCGGATGCGCGGGAAGGAACTCCCGAACCGGGAGCGCCGTGCATCCGAGAAGGCCGCGAAGGAAACCGAGGCCGGACGTTGGACGATTGATAAGCTCTGGACCGAGTACGTCAAGCAGCGTTACCACGGCAAGGCCGACCTCACCGATGCGGCGAATTACCGGAATCACCTGAAAACCGTATTCGGCGGAATGGAACCTTCCGAACTTGTTCCCCTGGATATCGACCGCCTCCGCGTCAGGCTCTTGAAGATGCGCTCCCCCGCCACCGTCGCGAAGGTCCTTGGGCTCCTGCGCCGGATCATCCTGTTCGGCGAGAAGAAGTACATCGCTAAAGGTCCCGGCTTCCGGATCCAGCTGCCCAAGGTGAACAACGAGAAGACGGAATTTTTGACGGATGCACAGGTGTCCGCCTACATCAAGGTGTGCCGGGAATGGGCCGATCCACAAGCCGGGAACTTCCAGCTTCTTGAACTCCTCACCGGAATGCGGCGCAGCGAGGCACGGTCCCTGCGATGGGAAAACGTGGACCTCGACCGCGGCTTCCTCACCCTCCGGGGCAGGAAAGGCGGCCAGGACCTCACCGTCCCGCTGTCCGCGGCCGCTAAGGAGCTCTTGGAGAGTCACCTTCACGAGGACAAGAATCCTTACGTCTTCTCCGGCGAACGCGGAAAGGGGCCGCGAGGCATCAAGCAGATCGCGAAGACCGCCCGGGAGATCCGGGCAGCCGCTGGGCTCCCGTCCGACTTCCGGCCAAATCACGGATTGCGCCATGCCTTCGCGTCCGCCCTCGCATCGAGCGGCGAGACGGACTTGTACACGATTCAGAAATTGCTCGGACACCGGACCCCGTTGATGACGGCAAGATACAGTCACCTGCACGACGAGGCGCTCCGTCGCGGCGTTGACATCATGGGGCGCCTGGCAGGGAAGAAGGAAGACACGGCGGGAGGTGGAGCATGAGAAGGCGGGCATCAAGGAAAACCTCCCCCAAGAAATCGGGGATCGTCAGATATACCGAAGGAGACGGAATCACTGTCTATCACCGGATCAAGATCCCGATTGATGCTCAACACATCGAAGAACTGAAACGGCGAACTGGGAAGATAAACCCGGCTTCCCGGAACTCCGTGGAGGATATTCTTTTTCATCGTCTTCAATGGGCTCGGGAAACTCTCGCAGCAGCAGGACTCCCATGTGAGGCAAGAAATGATGGAGGTTTTGTCGGCCTGGAAGGCCTCGCCCGGGAGAAGGGATTCAAGAGGCGCTCATCCCCCGAGTGGTACGCAGCGCAACTGGTAGAAGAAGTCGAACGGATCACCATGATCCTCGGCCGGATAGATCATCGGGAGGCTCACTCAGTCGCCTATCTCGCACTCCACCTTGGTTACACCGTTCGCGAACGCGATGAAAAATTCGGTTCAGATATAGAGCGGTCAGCCTTGGCCGAGGGATGTAACGCGGGCACGGAAACGATTGGCGGTCGATAACGAAGGCGCTCCGAGAGGCGGGGTTTCTCGATGAGAGGGGGTAAGGTGCGGAGGTTGGGAGGCGGATCCACTGGGATTAAGCATGGCGATAGATTAAGCATGGCGATAGGTGAAGGATGTTGACAAATGTGATATCATTGTGATATCAATTGGTCGCCAATTATGACCAGAATTGACGTTTTACTCGGTGATCTTAAAGAAAAACCCCGAAATCTCCGATACCAGGGGTATGTTCGGATCATCGAAACCTTCGGAGGAAAGATATCCAGTTCAGGGGGGTCACATCGAGCAGCAAAATTCCCAAGCGGACAGCGGATAACTTTTGTTGAACCTCATGGGGGTTCTCGATATATGAAACCGCTGGACATCAAAAAACTGTTAATGGCCCTGTATGAAATGGGGGTAATAGAACTATGAAAAAGACAAAGAAGGATTTATCTTATTTTATGTCCATAGATTATAGCGTAATCACCTATAAAGATAACTATCGGGGAGAAGAATATATTGTCGCGGAGATTCCAGAATTGAAAGGATGCTCTGCACAAGGTAGCACTGTTGAAGAGGCACTGAAAGAATTGGAGGAGGCAAAAAAAGTTTGGATAGAATCTGCGCTTGAAGACGGGGAAGAAATCCCTCTTCCAGACAAATATGAGGAGTTTAGCGGTAAGCTAATTCTAAGGATTAATCCAAGGGTTCATAAGAAGATAGCGCAAGCTGCTAAGGAGGAAGGGGTTAGCTTAAACGCTTGGATTAATAAAGCGATTCAAGCCAATTTGAGTATTGAAAAGAAAACGGCTGAAATACAAAAAGGATACGATAAGTTAAAACTGGAAATTCTGGCGGAAGTTAAGACTGAGGTTGGCGGTCTTCGTAAGTTGATTAACGAGATGATTGTTGGACGTCAGGACATTCAACCGTTTTACGTAGGTACGGAGTGGGGTATTCCGGTATCCCCCCTTATGGCTGCAGGGATAACTTACACATCGGTCGGGACCCCTGCAGCCCTGCAATTCGGAGCTCCTATGCGTCAGGCACTTCCAGTGGGGATTTATGATGCTCAATTCTATACACTACCGAAATCGGAGGAAATGGGTTGAAAAATTTAGTCATTATTGAAATGAGCTCCACGGAGATAAGGATATACCCTCAGGACATAATTCCCTATGATTTATTCTTGCTGGATGAGAATATAAAAATATTTCAATCCACCTTTAACATATCAAAGCAAGACTTGCCAATCCCATCGCTTGAGGGAATACAGAAACTCTTGGTCTTTACTCGAGGTAAGATCCAGCGCCCAAATAAGCCAATCGTTATATTGTCAATGCAATTCGAAGATAGAAAGATAATTATTCAGACAAAGGGAGATTCTAACGACACGAAATATACTTTCGAGAAATTGTTCGAATTTTTTAAAAATATAGATTCTAGCAAGAGTTATGATCCAGACGTAGAAATAATTCGAACATTTGAAACCAAGAGTGTAGTTAAGATAGATATTTCTTTCGACAAATTTCTTTCTCCAAAAATGAACAAGTATCTTAGGGAGATAAGGAGAAAAGAGAAAGACACTATTTCGGAAATTGCGCCGGCAAAATTCCAGTTCTTAGTTATGTTCAAGCAGGATCAAACTTTGTTCGACAAATCTAAGATCTCCCTTTCTTCTAAACCATTGGTCCTGGAACCGCGCGAGGGCCATCATCACTCCGAGAAAATCTATTTCTTCTCCTCTCCAACGGATTCGAAGAAACACCTTGAATTATTACATGAACTTGTCGCGACCTTTACCAAGTAGTCTCCGACGCCTCATCTTTTCCACTGTCAGTATGAGTGCTAGTATGAGTAGTACAACTTACAAAAAAGAAAGGGCTATGGAATGACCCATAACCCTTTCTTTTACAACTGGTAGGCGGAACAGGACTTGAACCTGTGGCCCTCGCCTTGTAAGGGCGATGCTCTACCATCTGAGCTATCCGCCCGGGCACGATCTCCAAAGATCGATGACCCTATAAAATACCAAATCCCTCTCCATAATGTCAACGCGGTTGCGGACCGTTGCGGACCGTCGTCTGCTAAGATGGGGGGATGAAAATCGCCATCCTGGGCGCCGCCGGATTTATCGGCAGGATCGCGGCGCAGGCCCTTTCCGCCCGACCGCAGGTCGGGGAGCTGCTCCTGGTGGACTACAACATCCGGGACGCGAAACGGTTCGCGAAGACGCTCTCCCCCAAGTGTCGATGGGCGATGGCCGACGCCGGCCGGTCCCTGGAACTTACGCGGCTGTTTGCGGGGGTAAACGCCGTGGCCAGCGCTGTCGGCCCGTGCGCGGAGTACGAGAAGAGGATCCTGCTGACCTGTGCGGAGAAGGGGACCCCTGCCGCCAGCATCGGGGACGGTACGCTCTCCGCGGCCGACCGGCGGGAGGTCCATGACGCATTCCGCCGCAAAGGCGTTGCGGCCGTGTCGGGCTGCGGAATGATGCCCGGATGGACGGAACTCCTCTCCGCCCACTTCCTCGCCGGCGGCCGGACGGCGGCCGGTGAACGGCAGGAACCGGCGCCGCGCCGTTATCTCTTCTGCTCTCTCGACCGGTTCGGCGGATACGCCTTCTTCCGGAGAGTGGCCAGGGCCCCCGGGCGGGAAGAGACCGCTCCCTCCGGCTCCCCCCCGGGAGGGTATTTCGTCTTGGGGGAAGATTTCTTCGGCCTTCCGCCGGGGCGTCCAGCGGTCTTTTTCCGGCGGTTCGGAAGAACGCTCGGAGCGCTCGGACCTGTCGGCAAGGAACTTTCGGCGGCCATCCTCTTCTGGCTCCGCGGTTCCATGGAATCCCCGCCGGGAACGCCGGCCGCGGTGGCGGGCATATCGGCAGATGGAGAGTGCGACGCTGCAACTGCGGCGATCGAGGACCGACAGGGACGCCTCGCGGGCGTCCTGCTCGCGGAGGTCGCGCTCAAGCTCGCGGGGGGAATCGGAGGAGAAAAAGGCCTCCTGCCGCTGCCCGAAGTGATCGGGCGGGAGGAGGCCGAAAGGATCGCAGGCGAAAGCGGCGGGAGGCTTCTTACGGAATCTCCGCCCTGATTTCAGTGCCGGATGACTTCCTCGCCGGAAGATCCGGGCGGGACGGCGGGGGGCTCCGCCTCCGGTTCGGGAGGCGAGACCGGCTCCACGGGCTTCACGGTCCCGGGCATGTCGATGGCCGCCTCGATCACTTCATCCATGTGGCGGACGAAGAGGATCTTGAGGTTCTTGCGGATCTTGGCCGGGATCTCCGTCATGTCCTTCTCGTTTTCTGCCGGCAGGATCACGGTCTTGATCCCGCCGCGATGGGCCGCCAGGAGCTTCTCCTTGACCCCGCCGATCGGGAGCACCCGCCCGCGCAGGGTGATCTCTCCCGTCATCGCCAGGTCGTTCCACGCCGGCACCCGCAGCAGCGCGGAAGCCAGGGCCGTCGCCATCGTGATCCCCGCCGAAGGGCCGTCCTTGGGGATGCCCCCCTCCGGCACGTGGATGTGGATGTCGATCTTCTGGTAGAAGGACCGGTCCAGTCCCATGCGATCGGCACGGGTGCGGATGTAGGAGAGGGCGGCGTGGGCCGACTCCTGCATCACCTCCCCGAGCTTGCCCGTAACCTTGAGGTTCCCCTTCCCCGGCATGAGGGCCACTTCGATCAGGAGAAGCTCCCCGCCGAACTCGGTCCAGGCCAGCCCCGTCGCGAGCCCGATCTGCCCCTTCTCCTCCGCTTCGCCGTACCGGTACTTCGCGGGGCCCAGGTAGCCGCGCACCGCCGAAGGGGAAACGCGCATCTTCACGAGCGAAGGGTCCTTGACCACCTCCCGGGTGATCTTCCGGCAAATGGAGGCGATCTCCCGTTCCAGGTTGCGCACTCCGGCCTCGCGCGTGTGATAGCGGATGATGTGGAGGATCGCCGCGTCGGCGAACGACACCTTCTCCCGCGACAGGCCATGCTCGTCCAGTTTTTTCTTGATCAGGTGGTCGCGGGCGATGTGGAGCTTCTCCACCTCGGTGTACCCCGGCAGACGGATGATCTCCATCCGGTCCTGCAGGGGGGGCGGGATGCCGTGCAGCATGTTCGCCGTGGTGATGAACATCACGTCGGAGAGGTCGTAGTCGATGTCCAGGTAGTGGTCGTTGAAGGAGTTGTTCTGCTCCGGATCGAGCACCTCGAGGAGCGCCGCGGAAGGGTCTCCACGGAAATCCATCGACATCTTGTCGACTTCATCGAACAGGAACACGGGGTTCACCGTCCCCGCCTTTTTCATCTGGTGGATGATTTTGCCGGGGAGCGCCCCGATGTAGGTGCGCCGGTGCCCGCGGATCTCCGCCTCGTCGCGAACGCCGCCCAGCGACATCCGGACGAACTTGCGCTCCATCGCCCTCGCGATCGACCGGGCCAGGGAGGTCTTCCCCACGCCGGGAGGACCCACGAAGCAGAGGATCGGCCCTTTCAGCTTGGACACGAGCTTGCGGACCGCGAGGTACTCGATGATCCGCTCCTTGACCTTCTCGAGCCCGTAGTGGTCCTCGTTCAGGACCGTTTCGGCCGCATCGATGTCGAGCTTGTCCTCGGTGCGTTCCTGCCACGGGATCGAGATGAGCCAGTCGACGTAGTTGCGGCTCACGGTGGCCTCGGCCGACATCGAGGACATCATGCGGAGCTTCTTGATCTCCTTCTGGGCCTTCTGCACCGCCTCCTTGCTCATCCCCTTCTTCTTGACCTTCTCCTCGAGCTCGTCCAGCTCCGTCTTCCCCTCGTCCCCCTGGCCGAGCTCCTTCTGGATGGCGCGCATCTGCTCGTTCAGGTAGAACTCCCGCTGCGTCCTCTCCATCTGCTTCTTGACGCGGCCCCGGATCCTCCGCTCGATCTCGAGAATCTCGATTTCGGCTTCCATGAGGGCGAGGATCTTCTCCAGTCGATTCCGGTCCGGCTCGATCTCGAGGATCGCCTGCTTGTCGGAGAGCTTGATCGGCAGGTGCGCAGCCACCGTGTCGGCGACCCGGGCGGGGTCGTGGAGAGCGCCGACCTGCGAGAGCGTCTCGGAAGGGATCTTCTTGCTGAGCTTGGCGAAGCTCTCGAAGGACGCGAGGACGTTGCGGACGAGCGCCTCCGCGTGCGCCCCCGTGACCCGCTCCGGAACGATCTCCTCGGTGCTCACCTGGAAATAGCGGTCGTTGGGAAGGTAATGGACGACTTTCGCTCTCGACCGTCCCTCCACGAGCACCTTGACCGTGCCGTCGGGAAGCTTGAGCAGCTGGATGATGTGGCTGACGGTGCCGATGCGGCGGATGTCCTCCTCCGCGGGGTCGTTCGTCGAGGCGTCCTCCTGGGCGGCCAGGAAGATGAGGCGGTCCAGGGACAAGGCGGCTTCGAGCGCAGCGATCGACTTGTCGCGCCCCACGAACAGCGGCACCACCATGTGGGGAAACACGACGATGTCGCGCAACGGGAGCAGCGGCAGGATCTTTTTCCTGTCTTCCATTCCATCCTCCACGGCGTCACCGGCCCTGCCGTTCGAGGGGCCCTCCTGCCTCACGCCAGTTCGGCCTTCTTTCCCTGCACGATTTCCGGAGGGACTTTGCCGCTCACCACGTCTTCCGAGATAATGCATTTCTTGATGTTGCTCTGGGAGGGGATCTCGTACATCACGTCGAGCATGATGTGCTCCAGGATGGACCGCAGGCCCCGCGCCCCCGCCTTCCGATCGATCGCCTGCCGGGCGATGGTGCGCAGCGCGGGCTCGGAGAATTCCAGCTTCACGTTTTCGAAATCGAACAGCCGCTGGTACTGGCGCACGAGCGCGTTCTTCGGGCGCGTCAGGATCTGGACCAGCGCGTCCTCGTCCAGCTCGTGCAGGGTGCCCAGCACCGGGAGGCGCCCCACGAATTCCGGGATCAGCCCGAACTTGATGAGGTCCTCCGGCTGGACGGCCTCGAGGAGCTTGCCGAGGTTCCTCTCGGTGTGCGAGACGATGTCGGCGCCGAACCCCATCGTCTTCTTCGTGGTCCGCCGCTCCACGACCCCGTCGAGGCCGATGAACGCCCCGCCGCAGATGAAGAGGATGTTGGTGGTGTCCACCTTGATGAAGTCCTGCTGCGGGTGCTTGCGGCCGCCCTTCGGGGGGACGTTGGCGACGGTCCCCTCGAGGATCTTGAGAAGCGCCTGCTGCACGCCCTCCCCGGAGACATCCCGGGTGATCGAGGGGTTCTCCGACTTGCGCGCGATCTTGTCGATCTCGTCGATGTAGACGATCCCCTTCTGGGCCTTCTCCACGTCGTAGTCGGACGCCTGGAGGAGGGAGAGGATGATGTTCTCCACGTCCTCCCCGACGTACCCCGCCTCGGTCAGCGTCGTCGCGTCGGCGATGGTGAACGACACGTTCAGGATGCGGGCGAGGGTCTGCGCGAGCAGCGTCTTGCCGCTGCCGGTCGGCCCGAGGAGCAGGATGTTGGACTTCTGCAGCTCGATGCCGTCGGTGGTGCGGGACTCGATCCGCTTGTAGTGGTTGTAGACCGCCACGGAGAGGATCTTCTTGGCGCGCTCCTGCCCGATGACGTACTCGTCGAGGGTCTTCTTGATCTCGGTGGGCTTGGGGAGCCTTCGCCGCTTCTCGTCTAAAGAGTGCTCGACCTCGGTCTCTTCCGAGATGATGTCGTTGCACAGCTCGACGCACTCGTCGCAGATGTACACCGTCGGCCCCGCGATCAGCTTCCGCACCTCGTTCTGCGCCTTGCCGCAGAAGGAGCAGACCAGAAGGTTCGCCTTATCGTTGAATTTCCGGGTCAATGGGGGGCCTCCGTCAATCCACGAGCGGCCTTGCGACCGCCAGCCGTTTTTCGACAACCTGATCGATTATACCATAGCTCCTCGCCTGCTCCGCCGACATGAAGTAGTCCCGCTCGGTGTCCAACGCGATCCGCTCCAGGGACTGCCCCGTATGCTTGGAAAGGATCTTGTTCAGCTCCTCCCGCATCCGGAGGATTTCCTCGGCCTGGATCTTGATGTCGGTGGCCTGGCCCCGGGTCCCCCCCATCGGCTGGTGGATGAGGATCCGCACGTTGGGCAGGGCCGTCCGCTTCCCCTTGGCCCCGCCGGCCAGGAGCACCGCGGCCATCGAGGCGGCCTGGCCGATGCACACGGTGGCCACCTTGGGCTTGATGAACTGCATGGTGTCGTAGATCGCCATGCCGGCCGTCACCAGCCCGCCGGGGCAGTTGATGTAGAGGTTGACGTCCTTGTCCGGGTCTTCGGCCTCGAGGAACAGAAGCTGCGCGATGACCAGGTTGGCGATGTCGTCGTCGATCGGATTCCCGATGAAGACGATCCGGTCCTTGAGCAGCCGGGAGTAGATGTCGTAGGAACGTTCGCCGCGGGCGGTCTGCTCCACCACGATGGGCACGAGGGTCATTCGGCTGCAACCTCCTCTTTGACGTGCGCGTTCTCGAGCAGGAACGCCATCACCTTCCGCTCCAGGAGCCGGTTCCGAAGGGCGTCCAGCCGGTTTTCGTCCCCGTAGTGCTCCCTCACCTTTTCATGGCTCATCCGGGCGACCGCCGCCATCTCTTTCATCTCGGACTCGATCTCGGAATACGGGACGTCGATGGCTTCCTGTTTCGCGATCGCTTCGAGCAGCAGGGAAACCCGGACGGCCCGTTCCGCGCTCGGGGCGAACCGCTCCTTCATCTTTTCGAAATCCATGTTCACTTTCTTTAGGTCGATTCCCTGGGAGGCCATCCGGTTCGCCGTTTCCTCGATCATGCCGAAGATCTGCCGGTCGACCAGCGACCGGGGAACTTCGAAGGCGTTCTTCTCGAGCAGCCCCTTCCGGATCTCTTCCTCCGAGCGGAAACGGGACCGCTCCTCCCCTTCCGCCCGCAGCCGTTCCGCCAACCTGGAACGAAGCTCCTCCAGGCTCTTTATATCGCCGAGATTCTTGACGAAATCCTCGTCTACCTCCGGAAGACGTTTCCCGCGGACGGCGCTCACGACGACGTCGAAGCTCACTTTTTTCCCCGCGTATTTCTTGTCGGGAGCGTCCTCCTGGTATTCCACCTCTACGGCCTTCCGGTCCCCCTGCCTGGCCCCCGAAAGGGCCGCCTCGAACTCCTTCCCGAACGGGACCCCGACGCCGAGGACCAGGCTCGCGGGCTGGCCGGTTTCGATCGCCTCGCCGGCGGCTGAAGAGGAAACGCTCAATTCGAGAAGGTCGCCCTCGGCCGCCCCCCGCTCCTCCACGACATGGTAACTGGCGAAGGACTCCCGAAGGCTCGCGAGCGCGGCGTCCACCTGCTCGTCCTTGACCTCCACCTTCTCCTTCACAACGGGCAGCCCCTTGTACCCGGAGGGCGTCACCTCGGGGAACACCTCGAAGGTCGCGGTGAAGGCGAACTCCTGCCCCTCGGCGATCTTCGCGCCGTCGATTTTCGGCATGGAGAGCACGCGGAGGTTGTTCTCCTTGACGGCTTCGGCGATCGATTCCTTCACCAGGTGCTCGACCACCTCCCCCTCCACGTGATCCTTGAAAAGCCGCTTCACCATGGACATCGGGGCCTTTCCCTTACGGAATCCCCGGAGCGGGACCATCTTCCGGACCTCGGCGTACCCCTCCTCGATCCGCTTGACCACCTCGTCCGGAGGGACCTCCACCCGGATCCGCTTCTCCACGCCGCTGACCGTTTCCACGCTCGTTTTCATCGTCCTCTTCTCTTCCCTCTATTTAGATAACGGCACGCTGCTCGGTGGTGCGAGAGGAGGGATTTGAACCCTCACGGTTGCCCACCGGATCCTAAGTCCGGCGCGTCTGCCATTCCGCCACTCTCGCACGCAAGGAAGCTTGCCTGAACGGAAAACCACAGTATATCCGGAAGGTTCCCCAAGGCAAGCGCAAAATCAGGGGAGGCGCAGGATCCTTCGGGCGTTGGACAGGAAGAACTTGTCGAGGACGGCGGCGGGGTAGTTCTCCGCGTCCCAGTCGCGGAACAGGCGCTCGTAGGTGAGGACGGGGTAGTCCGAGCCGAACATCACCTTGTCCTGGAGCCGGCCCGCGATCTCCTTCTTGAGCTCCGGCGTGAAGTACTTCGGCGACCAGCCCGAGGTCTCCATGTAGACGTTGGCCTTGTGGAGGAGGATCGCGATCATCTCGCTCTGCCATGGCCACGACGGGTGGCAGGCGATGATGGTGAGCCCGGGAAAATCCGCCGCGACGTCGTCCAGGTGGATCGGCTGGGTATACTTGAGCTTCAACCCCATCCCCCCGGGTGTCCCCGCCCCCAGGCCCGTCGTGCCGGTGTGGAACTGAACGGGGACGGAGAGCTCCACGCACTTCTCGTAAAGAGGGTAGAACCGCCGGTCGTTGGGGAAAAACGCCTGCGCAACCCCCTGGAACTTCACGCCGACCATGTTCAGTCCCCGAACGGCGCGCTCGAGCTCCCGGACCGCCTCTTCCCCCTTCCAGGGGTCGACCGAGGCCCACGCGCCGAGGATCGTTTCCGGGAACCGGTCGCGGAGCGATGCCGTGTAATCGTTGGTCGTTGCGGGGAGCTTCGTCGTCGACTCGGCGTCCCAGGCGATGATCATCGCGCCGACCCCCGCGCGGCGGAACTCCTCCACCATCTCCTCGTCGGTACGGACGCGGAAGGGCGTCTTGTAGTACGCCTCGAGGGCCTCGAAATACGGCCGCATCGATTCGTACCACGGGCGGGTGCTCGGGTGCGCGTGGATGTCGATGGCTTTCAAGGTGCTACCGGAGGTCCAACCCCTCCTCGAACTCCGCGGTGGGTTGGTCGAATTGCATGCCGAAGATGTACGATCCCTTCGGTTCCTCCGCCCCGCGGAACCACACGACCTTTCCCGAAACCCGGACGGGGGGATCGCCTTCGACGAATACGGTCGCGTCCACCCGGTTGCGCGTGGTCATCAGGGTGTCGTACATGATGTGAATGCCGTTGGGTGCGATCTTCGGGGTGACGACCGACATGCCGAGCGCGGACAGGTCCCTCACGGTCCCGGTCACCGGGGAGGAAACCCTTACCGGATCCCGGCCGCTCTGGACGGTAAAAACAACGGTGGCCATTCTCTGACGTCTCTCCTTTCTCCTTCGTTCCCTGGAAAACAGGGTCACTCGGGAACTCCTTCTTTCTTCTCCTCGTCCATGCGCCGCAGGCCTTCCATCATCAGCTGCATCTCGTCCATCGCGATGGTCCGCAGCTGCGTCGTCTGGCCGTGGGAGATGACGAACGGCCCCTCCTGCCGGTACAGCAGTTTGTAGAAGGCCTCCTCGCCGGAGAGCTTCCCCGCCTCGCAGTGGCGGATCCGCCCGTTCTCGAAATAGATGCGCCCCTCTTCCCCCCCCACGCCCTTCAGAGTAACACATGCGGTCTTCAATCCGAGGTGCAATGTCTGGACGATGTCGGGGATGCCGAGGTTCTTGAGGTCCCCCACCACTCCCTGGCTTCCGCCCACCGCCCCTTTCCGGAGGCGGGAATCCCTCCGGATGATGTTCCGGATCCGCGCCGCGAGTTCCTTGAGGTCGACCGGCTTGACGAGGTAATCCTCGGCCCCCAGGTGCAGCGCCTCCACCTTCACCTGCGTATCGTCCTTGGCGGTCAGGAAGATGACCGGGGTGTCTGCGAGATCGCCCCCGCCGCCCCGCATCTTCCGGAACAGGGCGAGGCCGTCCATCCCCGGCATGATCACGTCGACCACGGCCAGGTCGGGCTTTTCCTGGGCCATGAGCTTCAGGGCCTCCTCGGCGTTGTCCGTGGCGACGACGTCGAACCCCTCGTTCACCAGCTTGAGCTTGAGGAGGGTGAGATAGTCGACCTCGTCGTCCACCATCAGGACCTTGGGCTTGGCTCCCACTCCCCGGAAGTAGTATTTCTTCTCGACCACGCTGGTGAAAATCTCCACGACCTCGGGGTCGAACTGGGTCCCCACGTTCTTGTGGAGCTCCCGGATCGCCTCCTCCTTGTCGAGGCTGCGCCGGTAGGGGCGGTTCGCGGTCATCGCCGCGAAGGCATCGACGACGGACAGGATCCGCGCCCCGATCGGGATCTCCCGTCCCTTCAGCCCGCTCGGGTAGCCCTTCCCGTCGTACCGCTCGTGGTGATGGATGACGATCGGCCGGATCTTCCACGGGAAATCGATCGAATCGAGGATCTTCGCTCCGTTCTCGCAGTGGGACTTGATCGTCTTGAAGTCCGACTCGCTGATCTCCTTCTTCGACGTGAGGATCTCGCTCTTGATCCCGATCTTGCCGATGTCATGGAGCAGGGAGGCCACCACGATCTCGTCGACCATCTCCTGGCTGAGCTTCATTTCCTCGGCGACGGAGCGGGCATACTCCATCGTGATGTGGGAGTTCCCCCCGAAGAACGGGTCGTTCACCTCCAGAAGCCCCACAAGGACGTCGATCGTCTCGACGAGGCAGTGCTTCAGCCGGTCGTCGGTCACGGGGAGCGCCACCGGGAAGCGTTCCTCCCCCGCGGCCTGGATCAGGTCCAGAAGCTCCTTCTGGTCGAGGATGAAATCGGAGGAGCCGAACCGGAGGACGTCGTCCGAGCCCTTGATGATCGTGAAGGAGGAGGCGACGATCACCCGGGTTTTCGGGGTCAAGCGGTGGAGCCGCCGCTTGATCTCGACGCCGGAGTAGTCCGGGAGGAACAGCTCGGCCAGGACATAGTCCAGGGCCGTGCTGGAGGCGATCTTGAGCGCCTCCGCCCCGGTGCCGGCCAGCGACACGTGGAACCCCGAATCCGACAGGAGGCTCGCCAGCATGTCGCGGACGCTGGCGTCGTTGCTGATGACGAGGATCGACTGTTTCCGCATCGCCTCTCGATTCCCTCCGCTCACCGCTTCCGGAGGTCCTCCCCGGTCATCTCCGGGGGAAGGGGGATCTTCAGCAGATGGAGGAGGGTGGGCGCAAGGTCCTCCAGGGCCCGGTCCTCCTTGAGGACGAGGCCCTTGCCCGAGGGATCCGCGTAGATCAGGGGGACCGGGTTCGTCGTGTGCGCCGTGTGCGGCTCCCCCGTCTCCGGGTCCACCATCAGCTCGGCGTTGCCGTGGTCGGAGGTGACCAGGGCGACTCCCCCGAGCTCCCAGACCTTCTCCACGACGCGCCGGAGGTTTTCGTCGACGGCCTCCACCGCCCGTATGGCGGCGGACAGGATCCCCGTGTGCCCGACCATGTCCCCGTTGGCGAAGTTCAGGATCATCGCGTCGTATTTACGGGAGCCGATCTCCGCCTCCGCGCGCTCCCCCACCTCGTAGGCGCTCATCTCCGGCTGAAGGTCGTACGTGGGCACGGAGGGGGACGGGATGAGGATGCGCGACTCGCCGGGGAACACCTTCTCCTCGCCCCCGTTGAAGAAGTAGGTCACGTGCGCGTACTTCTCGGTTTCGGCGATGCGGAGGTTCCGGATGCCGTGAGCGGCGAAGACGGTCGCCAGGACGTTTTCCATCGTCTGCGGGGGGAATCCCGCCGGCAGGCCGAACGTTTCGTCGTAGGCGGTCATGCACGCGACCGCAAGGTCCAGGCGCTCCGGGCGAGGGAACTTGTCGAACCCTTCCATGGCAAGGGCGCGAGTGAGCTCGCGGGCGCGGTCCGCGCGGAAGTTGGTGAAAATCACGGAGTCGCCGGGGGAGATGCGTCCCACGGGGCGGCCGTCCCGCGTGATCACCACGGGCTCCATGAACTCGTCGGTCTTCCCCGCCGCGTAGGAATCCGAAACCGCGGCAACGGGTTCCGTGCCCGCCTTCCCTTCCCCCCGCACCATGGCCCGGTAGGCCCGCTCGACCCGGTTCCAGCGGTTGTCGCGGTCCATCGCGTAATACCTTCCTCCGACCGTGGCGGTCTCCCCGATTCCGATCTCCTTCATTTTCGCCAGCAGGTTCTCCACGTGATGGATGCCGCTGGTCGGCGGCGTGTCCCTGCCGTCGAGGATCGCATGGACGTACACGCGGGAGAGGCCCCGAAGCTTCGCCATCTCGAGGAAAGCGTACAGGTGCGTGTGGAGGGAATGGACGCCCCCGTCGGACAGGAGGCCGATGAGGTGGAGGGCCTTCCCCCGCGCCGAAGCTGCGTCCATCACCTTATGAAAGGCGGGGATCCTGAAGAATTCCCCCGTGAGGATCGCCTTCGAAATCCGCACGAGGTCCTGGTAGACGACCCGGCCCGCCCCGAGGTTCAAGTGTCCCACCTCCGAGTTGCCCATCTGCCCCGCGGGCAGTCCCACCCGTTCCTCGGAAGCGTGGATCAGCGTGTGGGGAAACTCCGCCCACAGGCGGTCGAAGAACGGGGTGCTGGCAAGGACGATCGCGTTGGCCTCCGCCTCCCTGCGGAAGCCCCACCCGTCCAGCACGATGAGCGCGACGAACCGGCGTTCCATGTCAGATATTATAGAACACTCCCCTCCCCTCGAATCGGGCGATGGGGCCAAGCTCCTCCTCGATCCGCAGCAGCTGGTTGTACTTCGCGATCCGGTCGGTTCGGGAGGCCGAGCCGGTCTTGATCTGACCGACGTTCAATCCCACCACGAAGTCGGCGATGGTGGTGTCTTCCGTTTCCCCCGAGCGGTGGGACACCACGGCCGTCCACCCGGCGCGCCTGGCCATCTCCACGGCGTCGATCGTCTCGGTCACCGTCCCGATCTGGTTCAGCTTGATGAGGACGGAGTTCGCCGCCTTCTCCTCGATCCCCTTGCGCAGGATCTTCGGGTTGGTCACGAAGACGTCGTCGCCCACGATCTGGATCTTCTTCCCCATCGTCCGGGTGAACAGCTTCCAGCCGTCCCAGTCGTCCTCGGAGAAGCCGTCTTCGATGGACAGGATGGGATATTGCCGGCACAGGTTCTCATAGAACTTCACCATCCCCTCCGCGTCCTTCCTCGATCCGTCCGATTTCTTGAAGACGTACTTCCCCTTCTCGCCGAACTCGGAGGCCGCCGAGTCGAGCGCGATCCCGATCTCCTTGCCCGGCTTGTAGCCGGCTTTCGCGATCGCCTCGAGGATCACCTCGATCGCCTCGGCGTTCGACGAAAGGAGAGGGGCGAATCCTCCCTCGTCGCCCACGTTGGTGTTGAGGCCCTTTCCTTTCAGGACCTTCTTCAGGTGGTGGAACGTCTCCACGCCCATCCGGAGCGCTTCGGCGAAGGACGATGCCCCCACCGGCATGACCATGAACTCCTGGATGTCCACGTTGTTGTCCGCGTGGGAGCCGCCGTTCAGGATATTCATCATCGGCACGGGCAGGGTGCGCCCCCCGATGCCGCCGATGTACTGGTACAGCGGCAACCCGCAGGCCTCCGCCGCCGCTCTCGCCGCGGCCATGGAGACGCCCAGGATGGCGTTGGCCCCGAGCTTCCCCTTGTTCTCGGTGCCGTCCAGCTCGATGAGGACGCCGTCGAGGAAGGACTGCTCGGTTGCGTCGAGGCCGATCATCTTCGGGGCGATCACCTTGTTCACGTTGCGGACCGCTTTCAGGACCCCCTTCCCCAGGTACCGCTTCGGGTCGCCGTCCCGAAGCTCCACCGCCTCCCGCGTGCCCGTCGACGCTCCGGAGGGGACGATCGCGCGCCCCTCCGCCCCCGATTCCAGGCGCACTTCAACCTCCACGGTAGGGTTCCCCCGCGAGTCCAGCACCTGTCTCCCGTGCACATCGATGATCATCGTCATCTCTGCTTTATCCTCCTCTGGATGGTTTCCGCTCCCGACCACCATGCCCCTGCGGAACGCTGCGCTTCCATCCCTGGCAGCGAAGATTACGGGTGAACGAATTTCTTCCCCGCCAGGCGGACGCTGAGCACGGGGCAGGGGGCAACGCGGACCACCTTCTCGGCCGTGCTGCCGAAGACGACATGCTCCACGCCCGTGCGGCCGTGCGTCCCGATCACGATCAGGCCCGCCCCGCACTCCCTCGCTTTCTGGATGATTTCGCGGTAAGGGATCCCGGCGGCAAGCATCGTATCCAGGTTCTCGAACCCGGAGAAGTGCGCCGCGAGGAACGCGCCCATGCTTTCCCGGGCGTACTGCTCCATGCGGCTGCGGAGCAGCTCCAGCGGAACGTCCCCGCGGAACATCGGGTCCAGCGCGGCGGGCTCGTCGAGGACGTGGAGCACGACGACCCGCGAGCCGAACCGATCCGCCAGAAGCCTTGCGATCCGCGCCGCCTCTGCGGAACAGTCGGAAAAATCGGTGGGGAGCAGGATGGTCGGGAACATGATCCCTCCGGCAAAAAAAATCCCCGGCCACCTGCGGTGCGCGGCCGGGGGAGCGGATTCTTTCGCCTAGCGTTGAACCTGGGGCTATTTCTTCTTTCCGCCGACCGCTTCCTTGAGGCCCTTGCCTGCCGAGAACTTGGGAACCCTTGCCGCCTTGATCTTGATCTGTTCGCCGGTCTGGGGGTTGCGTCCCATGCGGGCCTTCCGGTTACTCACGCTGAAGGTGCCGAATCCCGTCAGGGCAAGCTTGTCGCCCTTCTTCAAAGCTTTTCCGACCGCGGTGATAAAGCCGTTGAGCGTCTTCTCCGCCAAGGCCTTGCTGATGCCCGCCGAGTCCGCCATGGAAGCAACCAGATCCGCCTTCGTCATTTCCCGCCCTCCTTGAGAGTTTTTTCAGGTTCCCGATTGCCTCCAAGCCCGGCAGCCGGTAGATCTGTCGGCGAAACTGTTTTTTTAATTAAGTCTGAAAGGAACTTTAGTGTCAAGGGAATTGTCAGACTACAACGGGCCTGCGCGCAGGCCCCCGGGGGGCCATCAGCTTGATGAGAAGCATGCCGACGAGGAACCCGCCGACATGAGCCCACCAGGCCACCCCGCCCGACAGCGCCTCGGTGCGCCCGAGCGTCAGTGCACCGCTTGCGAACTGGATCAGGAACCAGATGCCGATGAAGATGAACGCGGGAATCTCGACGACCGTGAAGAAGATGAAGATCGGCAGCAGCGTGACGATCCGGGCGCGGGGAAACAGGAGGAGGTAGGCTCCGAGCACGCCCGCGATCGCGCCCGAGGCGCCGACGTTGGGGACCATCGAGTTCGACTGGAACAGGATCTGCACCAGGAAAGACGCCACTCCGCACAAAAGGTAGAAGATCAGGTACCTTCCGTGGCCGAGGATGTCCTCCACGTTGTCGCCGAAGATGTAGAGGAAGAGCATGTTGCCGATCACGTGGAGCCATCCGCCGTGGAGGAACATCGCGAAGAGCGGGGTCAGGAGTTCCATCGGGTGGGAGGTGAACAGGTGCAGGAACCGGTACGGGATGAGTCCGTAGGTGTAGGCGAAATCGGACGCCGCCTCCCCGAGCGTGAACTGGTAGAGGAAGACCGCCGAGTTGAGCAGGATCAGCGCGAAGTTGACGAACGGCGTCCGGGAAGAGGGGACCGTATCTCGTATCGGTATGATGGGGACACGCTCCTTGGCCGAAAAGTGATTTTCTCATGGTACAGGCCCCTCCGGGAATTGGAAAGAGGGGAGCGGCTGTTATAATACTGGGTTATGCCGAATCATCGAATCCTCGCGTCATGCGTCGCCCTTTCCTTCCTCATGCACCTGGTGATGGTGGCCGTGGCTTCCCTGATCCCTTGGACCTCGCGCGTCGCCGAGAGTGTGATGGTCGTGGATCTCGCCGATCTTCCGCGGGCGCCGGACTTCCTGCCGCCCAAGGCCGGCATCCTCAAAGGGGGGCGGCCGAAACCGCCGCCGCCCAAACCTCCCCGCGTGATGGAGGGGCGCGTGCCGGACCTGCCGGTCAATCCCGCACTGCCGCCGGAAGAGAGTTTCCCCCTGCCCAGGCCCGGAGAAGCCCCCGCGGAACGACCGGCGTCCTCCGCCACCGTCGCACCCGGAAGATCCGGGAAGACCATCCAGGACCTGAACCCGACCCTAGGGAGGATGGTCCTTGCAATGGAGAAGACGGCCAGCCGCGGATCGGGAAGCACCGCGGGGAAAACGGTGGGGACCGGCGGGAAGGCCGGCGAAAAGGACGGGATCGTGGAGGAAGGCGGAGAGGGAGCCCATCTCACGGCTCTCAACGCTCCCGAGATCCAGTACATCTCCTACTTCGCGGGGATCAAACGGAAGATCGAGCTCGTTTGGGGCTACCCGTCGGCCGCCGGCGGCGTCGAGGGGGAGGTCATCGTCGATTTCGTCGTCGGCCGCCTCGGGAGGCTGGAATCGGTCATCCTCATCCACGGATCCGGGAACCGGTTCCTGGACGACGAGGCGCTGGGCTCCATCCGGAAGGCGTCGCCTTACGACCCGATTCCTTCCGAGTACAAGATCGCGAACCTCCAGATCCGCGCCCACTTCATCTACACGGTCACGCACACCCGGATTCTTCGCTAGCCTGCCAGGCGTTCGTATTCTTCGCAGGTGAGGAGGGAGTCCAGCTCGGCGGGCGCCGCCGGCCGAACCATCAGCAGCCACCCCTCGCCGTACGGATCGGCCGTGATCGTCTCGGGAGAGTGCTCGGCCGCCGGGTTGATCTCCACGATGATCCCGGAGACCGGAGCCACCACTTCGCACACCGCGGAAGACGATTCGATCAGCCCGACCGGCTCGCCGATCGCGACTTCGGCGTCCAGGGGGGGGAGCTCCACGTAGACGGCCTCGCCGAGGTACGTGCCGGGCACGTGGGTCAACCCCACCTGGACATCCCCGTTGTCGCCGCGCCGCGCCCAGACGTGGGTCCGCGTATACCGCCGATCGGAAGGGGCCGCCAGGGGCTACTCCGCTGCCGCCCTGAGCGCCGCGGCTTCCAGCGTGTTGTGGAGCAGCATCGTGATGGTCATCGGGCCGACCCCGCCGGGGACCGGGGTGATCTTCCCGGCGACGGCACTGGCCTCCTCGAAGGCCACGTCGCCGACCAGCCTGCCGTCGGGCAGCCGGTTGATCCCCACGTCGATGACGACCGCCCCCGGGCGGATCCAGGAGCCCCGGATCATCTCGGCCTTCCCCACCGCCGCGATCACCACGTCGGCCGACCGTACCACGCCCGGCAGGTCCTGCGTCCTCGAGTGGCAGATGGTCACCGTGGCGTGGCGGGACAAAAGGAGGATGGCCACGGGCTTGCCGACGATGTTGCTCCGGCCGACGACGACGGCGTGTTTCCCCTTGAGCTCCACCTTTTCGTAATCCAGGATCTTGAGGATCCCGTAGGGGGTGCAGGGGATGAACCCGGGCTCGCCGATGAAGAGCCTTCCAGCGTTCACCGGGTGGAACCCGTCGACATCCTTGCCCGGCGCGATCGCCTCGATCACCTTCGATTCGTCGATCTGGTCGGGGAGGGGAAGCTGGACAAGAATCCCGTGGACCGCATCGTCCGCGTTGAGCCGCCCAACGAGATCCAGGAGCTCTTTCTCCGACGTGGTTGCGGGGAGGTTGATCTGCCGGGAGAGCATCCCCGCCTCGATGCACGCTTTCCCCTTGTTGCGGACGTAGACGCTGGAGGCCGGGTCCTCCCCCACGAGCACGGCGGCCAGGCACGCCCGGATGCCGGTGCGGGCGTTGAACTCCGCCGCCCTTTCCTTGATTTCCGCCCGGATTGCAGCCGCGATCGCTTTCCCGTCGATCCGTTGCGCGGACATTCACGCCCCCCTGCACGAAAGGATCTACCTATCTACCTCGAATCGCGCTGCGGGGGCAAGAGGAAGAACGAGGGATGGCGGCTATTCGGCCTTCGGGCAGCCGGCGCAGGAAGGGGGTGCCTCTCCGCCGGAGGCGGGGCAAGACGGGGTCTTTTCCCCTTTCCCGTTCTTTCCGTTCCCCTTGGCGTAGTCGGTGGCGTACCACCCCGTCCCCTTGAGCACGAACGCCCCGGAGGACATCTTCTTCCGCACCCTGCCGCCGCAGGAAGGGCATTTCCTGAGCGGAGAGTCGTGGATCCCCTGGAGCCGCTCGGTCACTTCGTTGCATTTGCTGCACTGGTACTCGTAGATCGGCACGGCTTTCCTCACCTCGAAAAACGGGGGGCGGGTGACCCCGCCCCCCGGATGGACTTCAGGATATCACGGTTTCTTAATACATCCCGCCGCCGCCGCCCCCCATAGGCATCGGAGGCATCTTCTCCTTCTCTTCCGGCTTCTCGGAGATCGCGCACTCGGTGGTGATCAAGAGCCCCGCCACCGACGCGGCGTTCAGGAGCGCGACGCGCGCCACCTTCGTGGGGTCCAGGATCCCGGCCTTGATCAGGTCCTCGAACTCCTCGGTGGCCGCGTTGAAGCCGAAGGCACCTTTCCCGTTCTTGATCTTCTCCACGATGACGCCGCCGTCCTGGCCCGCGTTGATCGCGATCTGTTTGGACGGCTCGAACAGCGCCTTCCTCACGATGTCGATGCCCGCAGCCTGGTCGTGTTCCAGCTTGATCCCGTCGAGCACCATCGCCGCGCGGATGTAGGCCACGCCGCCGCCGGGGATGATCCCCTCCTCCACCGCGGCCCGCGTGGCGTTGAGCGCATCCTCCACCCGCGCCTTCTTTTCCTTCATCTCGGTTTCGGTCGCCGCGCCGACGTTGATGACGGCGACGCCGCCGACCAGCTTGGCCAGCCTTTCCTGGAGCTTCTCCTTGTCGTAGTCCGAGGTGGTCTCCTCGACCTGCGCGCGGATCTGCTTCACCCGGCCCTCGATGTCGGCCTTCTTGCCGGCGCCGTCGATGATCGTGGTGTTGTCCTTGTCGATCACCACCCGCTTGGCCCGGCCCAGGTCGGTCAACTGGACCGCCTCGAGCTTGATCCCCATCTCTTCCGCGATCGCCTTGCCGCCGGTGAGAACCCCGATGTCCTCGAGCATCGCCTTCCGCCGGTCCCCGAAGCCGGGAGCCTTCACCGCGCAGGCGTGCAGCGTGCCGCGCAGCTTGTTGACCACCAGGGTGGCCAGCGCCTCGCCCTCGACCTCTTCCGCCACGATGAGGAGCGGCTTGCCCGAGCGGGCGATCTGCTCGAGCAGGGGAAGGAGGTCCTTCATGTTGGAGATCTTCTTCTCGTGGATGAGGATGTACGGGTCCTCGAGGATGACTTCCATCCTCTCGGGATCGGTGACGAAGTACGGGGAGAGGTAGCCGCGGTCGAACTGCATCCCCTCCACGATCTCGAGCGTCGTCTCCATCCCCTTGGCTTCCTCGACGGTGATGACCCCTTCCTTGCCGACCTTGGACATCGCCTCGGCGATGATGTTCCCGATCGTCTCGTCGTTGTTCGCGGAAATCGTTCCGACCTGGGCGATCTCCTTGGGGTCCTTGGTCGGCTTGGACATCCTCTTCAACTCGGCCGCCACCGCCTCGACCGCCTTGTCGATCCCGCGCTTGAGGTCCATGGGGTTGTACCCGGCGGCCACGAGCTTCGCGCCCTCCTGGTAAATCTTCTGCGCCAGGACGGTTGCCGTGGTGGTGCCGTCGCCCGCCACGTCGCTCGTCTTGGAGGCCACCTCCTTCACCATCTGGGCGCCCATGTTTTCGTACTTGTCGGGCAGCTCCACTTCCTTGGCCACGGTGACGCCGTCCTTGGTGACGAGCGGGGAACCGAACGACTTCTCGATGATCACGTTGCGGCCCCGGGGGCCCAGGGTCACCTTGACCGCGTCCGTCAGAAGGTCCACGCCCACCTTGATCGCGGCACGGGCCTCCTCACTGAATTTCAGCTGTTTCGCCATCTTTGTATTTCCTCCTTTTGTCGTCTCGTAATGGGTTCGCTATTTCTCGAGGATGGCGAGGATGTCGTCCTCGCGGAGGATCAGGTGCTCCTCGCCGTCGACCTTGATCTCGGTCCCGGAATACTTCCCGAAGAGGATGCGGTCGCCCTTCTTGACCTCGGGGGGCACGCGGGTCCCCTTTTCGGTCACCTTGCCGGAGCCCACCGCGACCACCAGCCCCTCCTGGGGCTTCTCCTTTGCGGTGTCGGGGATGATGATCCCGCCCTTGGTCTTCGTCTCCTCCTCCACGCGCTTGATCAGAATCCTGTCCTGCAGCGGCTTTACCTTCATGTCGTCTCCTCCTGCGGTTGTATATGGGATAGCGGCCATCCGGCTGTTAGCACTCGACAGAGGCGAGTGCTAACAGCGAATATACCGACCTTCCGGAGGGCTGTCAAGGGGGCAGAAGGAAAAACCCCCAGGCATGCGGGCGGCAGGCAGGCGAGGCGGCCCGTCGACCTACAGCTTTCGCCTCGCCATCTCCTCCTCGAAATACTTCCGGTAGAGGATGTCCCACTCCCTGCCCCCTTCGGGGGGGCGCCGGGAGAGCCGTGCGATCTTCCCCCGGACGAAGCTGTCCACCTCGTCCTCGGCCCGGACAACCGCCTGGAAGGCGGCCTTGGCCTCGCGCAGCGCCATCCCCTCGTCGGGGAAATCGGCCAGGTCGTCCTTGTACAGGCGGTCGATCACCAGGCGGGACAGGTGCGAGATGCGGTCCTCGGTCAGGCGCAAGGCCTTTCTCCTTAAAGGGTTACAGAACGATGCCCCGCTCTTTGGCGAGACGATCCTTGATCTTCTGGAACAGGACGTGGGAGCTGGCCTGCGACTGCGACATCTCCCGGGAATGCTTCTCCATCAGCGCCTCGACCTCCCGGTCGAGCGCCACTTCCCGCTGGAAATCCTTCCTGACCTCGCCGATCATTTTCGCCAGCAGGACGTCTTCGGCGGCCTTCGGCCGGATCATCCCCTTCTCCTTCCAGCGGGAGAGGATCGTCTTGCAGACCCGCTGGAGATCTTCTTCGCGAATCTTCAACCGCTCCTCCTGACCGGGGCGGCCACCCAGGTCCGGAAATCTTCGCCGACGACTCCCTTGCGGCGATATCTTTCCATCGAAACGGCGCAGGGGCAATCCCTTTCCTTCACGGAAAGCGACCGGGCGGCGGCGATCGCCAGGAGGGGGATGGCGTTCTTCGCCCGCTCTACGCGGCCCGCGCTCTTCGCGGGCAGCATCCCCTCGAAAAGCGTCGCTCGCCGGTACGGCAGGGGTCTCACCCCTTCCGCGTAGTTCGTGAGGTACCCCACGGGCGCGTAGCAGATCTCCAGCTCGCGGGCGAGGAACGCCTCGGGGCACAGGGTCATCCCCACCATGTCCGCACCCGCGCCCGCCAGGAAGCGGATCTCGGCGGGCGTCTCCAGCCGGGGCCCCTCGGTGCAGGCGTACGTTCCCTTCGCGTGCAGGCGGATTCCGTCCGAGCCCCTTCCCCACGCTGCGCACAGCGCCGCGCGCAGCGTCTCGCAGAAGACCGGCGACTGGCGGATGAAGCCGATCCCCTTCCCCTCGTAGAACGTGGACGGGCGGTTCCGCGTGAAATCCAGCAGGTCGTCCGGAAGGACGAGGTCGCCGGGACGGTATTTCCCGGAGAGGATCCCCGGGCCCGTCCAGGCGACGATCCGCGGGACGCCCAGGACCTTTGCCGCGTAGATGTTGGCCCGGTAGTTCACGAAAGGCGCGGTCTTCTCGTAGCCGCGCTCCCCGTGGCGGGAAAGGAACAGGTAGCGGAATCCGTCCTTGTCGTACAGGTGGACCGGATTGGAGAGGCCGAAAGGCGTGCGCACGCGGCGTGTGGAGAGGCGCCGGCCCAGCGTTCCCCCCGGCAGCGCGTACGCCCCGGATCCTCCCAGGATCAGAACGATATCCGGACCCCCAGGTTGACCGTCCAGCCCCCGACCTTTACGTCGAACGGGGTGCCGGCCGCCGACGTGAAGGTGGGCTCGGCCCAATGGTATCTCCCCTCGAAATTCAGCGCCATCCGGGGGTTGAGCCAGGCATCCACCCCGATCGACCCATAGCCGCCGAACACCGTGTCGCTATCGTTGATCCCGCTGAATCCCGGCCTTGCCGCCTCCTTCAATTCGGAGAAATACAGCCCCAGGCCCGCGCCGATATACGGCTCCATGAAGGGATGGGGAACGACGATCCTCACCCCGAAGGTCAGCGGAACCACCGACACATCGTCCGAGCCCCTCTCCGCCGAGTAGCCGCCCAACGAGCCCTCGACCGCGAGAAACGGGGAGACGCGGGACCCGATTCCGATGTTGAAGTTCCCGCCCGTGTCGTACCCGGAAAGCCCGGCGGCGCTGTCGTTCGGCTCGAACAGGCCCAGGTGGGCGAAGAAGTAGGGCTGCCCGTGCACGGCGTGCTGGGGAGGCGGGGCGCCCGCCGCTCGCGGC
>Ga0209521_10000149_pt1 | contig 46478 bp, 38 predicted proteins | sample Rifsed19ft4_FD_184016 | JGI IMG/M metagenome (GOLD analysis project Ga0209521, IMG submission 184016) | Soil microbial communities from Rifle, Colorado, USA - sediment 19ft 4 (version 2) | ecosystem: Environmental > Terrestrial > Deep subsurface > Rock core/Sediment | place: Rifle, Colorado...
GTCTGCCGGGAGAGTCGCCGCAGGAAGCCGAGGCTGAGCCCCTGTCTGATTGGCTGAAGGAGGAGACCGGGGAGACAGAGCAACCGCCATCGAAACCGGTGGAAGTGACGGATTGGCTGAACCATCCCTTGCCAGATGAAGGGCAGGTGGAAAGTGCTGAGAGTAAATCCGAACTGGCGCCAGGGGAGTTCCCCAGCTGGCTGGAGGCTATTCGTCCAGTAAAGGATGAGCCCCAAACAGTGTCTGTGCGCGGAACCCCCGAGAGAATCGAAAGCGCCGGGCCATTAGCCGGCTTGAGCGGGGTTTTGCCTGCAGAACCAGACCACGTCCGCCCAAGAAAGTCGCCGACTTATCCGCTTGAACTCCGAGTTTCTGCAAACCAGCGCATCCATGCAGACCTGCTCCAGGGTTTGATTGAGTCGGAAGGCCGGGCACAACCTCTCCCCCAACGCCGTGGGATCTCTTCTCAGCATGTCCTGCGATGGACCATTGCCTGCGTGCTGTGGGGAGCTTTAATCTGGTCGGTGATCACAGGTAAACATGAGGCGCCGTTGCCTGCCTATACCGAAGAGACTGCGGAGGTCAACCGCCTGATCAGCCAGTTGCCTGGGGAAGCGCGCGTCTTACTCGCATTCGATTACGAACCCGGCTTGTCGGCTGAAATGGATGCCGCTGCAACCGCCGTGGTCGATCATTTGATGCTGCGCGGTGCCTACTTGACTCTGGTATCTACCTCACCGACTGGACCTATCCTGGCAGAGCGCTTTATAATGAAGACCCAATCCAGCCATCATTACACGAGTGGGGTTAATTATGTAAACCTCGGCTATATCCCTGGAGGAGCGATGGGTCTGCTTAGCTTTGTCGAAAACCCACAACGCACGCTTCCTTATACACTCGATACAGTCGCGGCATGGGAGAGTGAGGCACACGCTGGGCTGCCTGCCTTGCAAGGTGTTCAGCACCTGAACGATTTTGAATTATTAATGGTCATTGTGGATGATCCGGATTTAGCGCGAGCCTGGGTTGAACAGGTTCAACCACAGCTCAATGAGCCAGATACTCTGACTTCATTAGTAATGGTCACCAGCGCCCAGGTGGAGCCTGTGATGCGACCGTATTTTGAGGCAAACCCGAGACAGGTGCATGGATTTGTGTTCGGGTTGCGCGGCGGCGCGGCCTACGCCCAGTTGACGGGGCGGGGGGAGTTGCCCCGCGTATATTGGGGACCTTACGGCTTTGGTCTGGTCGTGGCCGCCTTGCTTATCTTAATCGGAGGACTGGTGCTTTCCAGTGTCTCTTTGTTGGCTCGTCCCCCACAAGTCAAAGGCGAGGCAAATCAGTGAGTATAGTTGATCTGGTTGGCGCTATCCTGGGATTCATTTTCACGCTGCTCGTGTTCAGCTATATTATTGGAGATAACCCCCTCTTTCGATTGGCGATCCATATTTTTATTGGCGTAGCGGCTGGTTTTGCGACCATTATGGCGGTTAATAATGTGCTGGTGCCTCGTCTGTTGATCCCTCTTTTAGATGGGTCACGCGCCGAGCGGATCCTGGCGTTAGTGCCAATGGTGCTAGGGTGGCTTTTACTGACCAAGATTTCTCCCCGATTGTCGCCGCTGGGCAACCTACCTGTGGCTTTTCTGGTCGGGGTGGGAGCGGCAGCGGCAGTTGGCGGCGCCGTTACCGGTACACTTTTCCCCCAGGCTTACGCGTCGATCAACCTTTTTGACCTCCAGTCTGCTGGGGCGATAGATACCAGCCTGGGATTAAAGCTGGTAAACGGGGTGATTATCCTGATTGGAACAATTGCGACGCTGGCCTATTTTCACTTTGGGGTCAGCTCGCGCGCTCAGCAACCGTCGCAGGTGCAGGTGTGGTTAGAAGGCTTGGGCCAGGTCGGCCAGGCGTTTATCGCAATTACACTGGGTTTTATTTTCGCCGGCATTTATAGCGCGGCGATGGTGGCATTAATTGAGCGGTTGTATTTCCTGGTCAACTTCGTGAAACCATTACTATTACCCTTGTTCCCCTCCTCCTGAGGTGAGATGGCTGCTCCACTCCGCGATAACGATTCTCTGCTGGCTATCGACGTTGGTGAGATCACGACCCGCGCTGTATTGTTTGATGTCGTCGCTGGGCAGTACCGTTTCTTGGCGGTAGGGACTGCTCCCACCACCGCTGCGGCCCCCTATAACCACATCGGGGAGGGTATCCACAACGCCTTAGACCAGCTTGAAGAAGTCACTGGGAAAAAACTGATCGGTGAGGATCAGCGCCTGATCGTGCCGGGCCAGGAGGATGGTTCGGGCGTAGACACATTTGTGGCCACAATGTCCGCGGGTCCGCCGCTTAAAGTTATGGCGATCGGCTTACTGGAAGATATTTCGCTGAAAAGCGCCAGCCGGTTGGCGACAACGACTTACGCCCGAGTGGTCGAAACCCTTGGCCTGAATGACCGGCGAAAGTCCGAAGCGCAGCTTGACACGATTCTAAGCCAGAGGCCAGACGCCATCATCCTGGCGGGGGGGACAGAGGGGGGGGCTTCACATTCGGTGCTCAGATTGGTAGAAACGGTGGGATTGGCTTGCTCCTTGCTACCCAAGGAAGCACGACCGCAGGTGCTATTCGCTGGCAACCAGGCGCTGATCGGGGAGGTCCAGTCAGGCTTACGGTCGTTAACTAACTTACACATTGCCCCCAATATCCGGCCGAGCCTGGATGTTGAGCAGCTGGCACCTGCTCAAGTCAAGATGGCGGGAATCTTTCGAACGCTGCGCGCTCGCCAGGTACCGGGAGTAAGCGAATTGGACGCTTGGGCTGGAAAACAGTTGTTCCCAACGGCGACAGCTTTTGGACGCATCATTCAATTCTTAAGCAACGTCTACGATCCAGCTAAAGGTGTCCTGGGCATCGATATAGGCGCCTCGGCAATGACAGTCGCGGCTGCTTTCGCCGGCCAGCTATCTTTAGGAGTTTATCCGCAGCTCGGCTTAGGCAGGGGCTTGACGGGGATGCTGGACGCCATGTCTCTAAACCAGATCACCCGCTGGCTTCCGCTAGAAGTCGGCCCGGATTACGTACGCGATTATATCTATAACAAAATGGTTCACCCAGCCACTGTGCCTGTGAGCGCAGAGGAACTGGCAATAGAGCAGGCCATAGCCCGCCAAGCAATCCGGAAAGGGATCGCCCTGGCTTCCAGTGACTTTCCGAAGACCAACAGCCAGGCGCGCGCTGACCTGCTGCCAGAGTTCGAGCCAATCGTGGCAGCCGGCAGCGTATTGGCAAACGCTCCTTCCCCAGGGCATAGTTTGCTGATGTTGCTAGATGGTCTCCAGCCTACTAGCATCACCACATTGGTGTTGGATCAAAACCATCTTGCAGCTCCTTTGGGAGCTGCGGCAAAGATCAATCCAATCCTGGCTGTGCAGGTGCTCGAATCAAGCACATTTCTCAGCTTGGCCACGGTTATCTCACCGATCTCGTCTGCCCGGTCTGGGACGCCTATCCTGCGCCTGCGCGTAACTTACGAATCAGGCGATGAGACGAGTTTTGATGTAAAACAGGGAACGCTGGAGGCGCTGCCGATTCCAATGGGTCAATCTGCGCGCTTACATTTGCATCCATTGCACCGCGCTGACATCGGCCTGGGTGGTCCTGGACGAGGTGGCAGTGTGCGGGTGGTAGGCGGCGCGCTAGGCGTGGTGATCGATGCCCGTGGCCGGCCGTTACACCTGCCTGAAGACCCCGGCAGACGGCGAGATTTATTCAAAAGGTGGATCTGGACTTTAGGTGGATAAGGTCATGTTCTGGAACCGATTTTGCACCAAAGGATAGTAGTACAGAAGACAAGTCGTTAGCCTCGAAACATATGGTAGACAGCATTTTAGCCCCAGTGACGCATGTTCTTCCCCTTACGACGGTCCGGCGCGAACGCCTGTTGCCGGTTTCCGGTCGGGTCCTGGTACGGAAAGGGCAGAAATTAAATCCAGCCGATATCCTGGCGGAGGCGAATTTGACTCCTCAGCACTTAATGCTCGACGTAGCGCGCGGTCTTGGAATGACAGCGGAACGAGCAGACGAACACATCCAACGGAAAGCCGGCGAGCCGGTTAGTGAAGGGGATATTATTGCTGGACCGGTGGGGTGGGCCAGCCGCGTAGTGCGTGCCCCGCGCAGCGGAAAAGTGATCCTGACCGGGAAGGGGAAAGTCTTTTTGGAAATAGAGAGTCCCCCATACCAGCTCCGGGCTGGCATGCCAGGGGTTGTGCTCTCCCTCGTCGCAGAGCGGGGGGCAGTCATCGAGGCGAGGGGGGCTTTAGTGCAGGGGGTGTGGGGAAATGGAGGTATCGATATTGGTTTACTGAACGTATTGATCAGTAATCCGGAAGACGTGCTGACCGCTGACAGGCTGGATGTCAGCCTGCGTGGATCGGTGATTCTAGCAGGCTTCTGCGGGGAAGCCAGTGTTCTCCAGACTGCAGCTGAACTGCCTTTGCGCGGATTAATCCTTGCCAGCATAGCGGCTTCGTTGGTGCCGATCGCGGCCCGCATTCCATTCCCGATCGTGGTGTTGGAGGGATTTGGTCTTCTCCCCATGAATACTGTGGCATTCAATCTACTTGCCACCCATGAGCAGCGTGAGGTGGCATTGAACGCTGAGCCTTATGATCCCTACGCCAACACGCGCCCTGAAATCGTCATCCCTCTGCCAGTCACCGATATGCCACCTGGACCGCGGGAAGCGACAGTTTTCTCGCTCAATCAACGCGTGCGGGTGCTCCGAGCGCCCTGGCATTCACAGGTTGGCACGATCATTGCATTGCCATCTGGTTTAGAAGTATTTCCCAGCGGTGTTCGAGCTCTCGCCGCGCAGGTGCGTTTGGAGAACGGCACAGAAGCATATTTGCCACTAGCGAACCTTGAGGTTTTGGAGTAAAAATGGAGAGATAGACCTCGGGAATGTCAACCCTGAGGATCAGGAGGAGATTATATTATGGTCTTAGAAGATATGAACATGGATTTGGGACCGGAAGAGCCAGAAGAGGGTGTGCCGCCCCCAGAAGATTCCGGAAATCGCACTTTCTTCATCGTGGCTGGCATCATTGGTGGGATCATGCTGTTGGCGTTGATTTGCCTGGCGCTATATGCCCTGGTATTAGCGCCGCGACAACGCAGTCAACAAGCCGCTCAGGTTGCCACAGCCAATGCCCAGAACACGCAAGTGGCGATGGCAGCCGAGCAAACTGCCCAGGCAGGTAAGTGGACGGCGACGCCCACCGTCACGCCAGTTATGCCCACAGCGACAACCACCTCAACCCCGGTTATTGTTACGCCGACTCAAGGTGGCGCGCCGACAGTGGATCGAACCGCAACGGTGGCTGCCCTGCTGACTGAGGCTGCAGCTGGAAAACTGACTGCATCCCCCACTGCTTCAGGCTTGCCAGACACCGGTTTTGCGGAAGATGTCGGTCTGCCGATGTTGGTAGGCCTGGCGTTTGTCTTGATCGTGATCATTTTCCTGGCCAGGCGCTTGCGAGCCACGAGCTGAAACCTTAAGTCGTTCTTTCAGCGACTCTTTCACCATAATCCAGGAGGGCTTGGACCATCTCTGGGCTGCGGCCTTCGGCATACACCCGCAGTACTGGTTCAGTGCCCGATGGACGGATTAACAGCCAGGAATCGTCTGCCAGGACATACTTCACACCATCGAGCGATTGAATTTCAAGGATTTTTTCACTCCCGATCTGCGGCGGTGTTTCTTCTAAGAGATAGCGCGTCATCTGTTCCTTTGCTACCGGCCGGTTCAGACGCATGTCTGTCCGTTGGTAATACACGGGACCAACGTCCTTAAGGAGTTTGTTCACCAAATCGTGGAGTGAAGTTCCCAGGGTTGCCACCATTTCGATCAAGAGCAAACCCATCAGTGCGCCGTCTCCTTCAGGAATGTGTCCCCGGAAACAGATCCCGCCAGACTCCTCGCCCCCAATCAGAATATCCTCTTTAAGCATATAGTCTGCGATAAAGTTAAAGCCAACCGGGGTCTCGTAAACCGGGAGTCCATAACTCTTTGCGAGCCGGTCAATCATGCGGGTCGTGGACACTGTGCGGACAACTGGCCCACGCCAGCCGCGCATTTCTACTAAGAAGCGTAATGCCAGCGCCATGATTTTATGGGGGTCGATAAAGTTTCCCCGCTCATCCATCGCTCCGATCCGGTCGCCGTCGCCATCCGTCGCCAACCCCAAGTCGCCCATACCGGTGCTGATCGCCCCAGCCAGAGAGCCAAGATAGCGACCGATCGGCTCGGGGTGTACGCCGCCAAAGCCGGGATTCATTTCACCGCGGATTTCCCGCACTTCGCAACCGGTCCCTTTCAGGATGCTCTTGATGATGCCGCGCCCGGCCCCGTACATTGAATCCACAACCACTCGCTGGGGATTATCGGCAATGGCATCGAAATTGATCAGGGTGCGCAGGTGGTCATAATAGGGGGGGAGCGGGTTAAATCGTTGCAACAAGCCTGCCTGCCGGGCTTGCTCGTAATCCATCAGGTTTGGGCCGCGACCGCGCTCCTCATTGTCGTTCAGGTAGACTTCAACTCGTCGGCACTGTTCCCTCAGGGCAGAGCCGCCGTAAGAAGCCTTCAATTTAACTCCGTTGTAACGCGGCGCGTTGTGGGAGGCCGTGATCACGACGCCGCCGATCGCCCGCTGGTGGCGCACCGCATAGGAGATAGCTGGAGTTGGCGCGTCGCCCTGGCTCAGGAGAACACTATAGCCATTACCGGCCAGCACTCTGGCGACTTCTGCAGCATAGCGGTCGGATAGAAAGCGGGTGTCAAAGCCAACCACCATTTTATTAGCATCTGGCGGTTCTCCAATCTGGGTGCCGTTATTCCAGGAATCTGATCTTACCGCGTCGGCTATAGCCTGGGCTACCAGGCGCAGATTATGGAACGTGAAGGTGTCTGAGATGACGGCGCGCCAGCCGTCGGTTCCAAAATGGATAGGCATGCATGTGCTCCTTGATTCAGTTAATCTTGTACTCGTATGGTCACGTAGTCTGTTCAGAAACAGGTTGGCGTGGCCCCCGAAGTGCGAGCAACTTTATTTCTATAATTAGACTGATTTTATCATCTCTCATCGTTTACCACGAAAATCCTGGATCATGCTAAAATGAATCTATGACCGAGGATCGATCGGGTATCATCCCTTTCCTGAAGAAAACGGAATTGTTTGCCAGGCTGACCGATGAGGAGATCGCCAGGGCGGCTTCCAAGTTTACCCTGCTTTCACTAAACCCGTCTGAGCGACTTTTCTCCGGGAGGGATGCGGAGGAAAATTTCTATATTATCCGCAAAGGTAGAATTTTCCTGGAAACGCGGCTTGATCAAGTGGACAAAGAGAAACGGGCGTTGGTTGAAGGAGACCATTTTATAGAGGAGGACTTACTCTACAACCAACCGGCTAATGCCTATATCACAACAGACCAACCTACCGAGCTGTTACGCCTGGAGAGCGATGAGTATTACCGGCTGCTGCGTGACTTCCCCCAAATAAAACCTAGCCTGGCGCGAACCCCTGAGAGCCAACACCTGGTCCGCAACCTGCGTTTCGATTGGTTGAATCCTGAGGAGTTTATCATCATACTTGCCCGCAAGCATGAAGCGCTTTTATTGCTGAATCTGATTGGGCCAGTGGTGCTTTTTTTCATTGCCTTAGCTGTGATCTTTAATGTCACTTCGCCGGATATCTCTGAGACATTCTTGCTCGTTGGAGCGATTTTTTCCTCATTATCTGGCTTGGCGGGGTTGGCGTGGGGCGTATGGAATTGGATAGACTGGGGAAATGATTATTACATTGTCACCAACCAGCGCGTGGTCTGGGTCGAGAAAGTCATCTGGCTTTACGAGAGCCTGGATGAGGCTCCTTTAGGTACGGTACTTTCTGTGAATGTAACCACCAGCCTGGTCGGCAGGTTTTTGAATTATGGGAATGTACGCCTGCGTACATACACGGGAGAGATCTTGTTTCGGACTTTAAGAGATCCTTACCGAATCTCTGACGTCGTTGAGGAATACAAGCAACGCAAGCAAAAACAATCTGAGCGCGTTGAAAAGCAGAAGATAGAACAGGCGCTCCGACAGAGGCTGGGATGGTCAGAAGAAGAGGCGCAAAGCGAAGAACCAATCCCAACCATCGCGCCGGTGGAAATGAAGAAGCCGGGATTCTGGCAAAAGTATTTCAGCAATTTTCTCAAGATGCGTTTTGATGATGGCAATGTGATTACCTACCGGAAGTATTGGACGATATTATTAGGCAAAGTTTGGCTGCCTTCATTATTAATCCTTTTATTGCTCGGTGGGTTAAGCGTCTACTTTGCCGCATATCTTTCGGGAAGTTTTCAATCCTCGCCTGGGATTATTTTGGCGATTGGATTTTTGCTGTTTTTCTTTATCCTTTTTCCGTGGTGGCTTTACCATTATATAGATTGGCGGAACGATATTTATCAGGTGACGGATAAATATATCCTGGATGTTGAGCGCAAACCATTGGGAACGGAAGTAAAAAAATCGGCCTCACTGGAAAACATTCTAAGCCTGGAGCACGAACGGCTGGGTCTCATTGGATTTATATTTAATTTCGGGAATGTGATCATCAATGTGGGAGAAACCCAATTCGATTTCATGGGCGTTCACAACCCAGCCCGCGCCCAGCAGGATATTTTTAATCGCATGGATGCCTTGCGTAGGCAGAAGGAGCTGGCCCAGGCGGCGCGCGAGCGGGAGCGCATTGTTGAAGTGGTGACAATCTATCATCGAAACGCAGAAGAAGCTCGCCAGGAAGAAGAATATTTTGATATGGACGAAGAATATTGGATTGATTGAGGTAGGCATGACAACGCGTGAAATCATCACTCTCCCCCACCCAACCTTGCGGCGAAAATCGCGTAAGGTGACTGACTTTGGGAATGAGTTACAAACCATAATCGACGATATGGTTGAAACTATGCGTGCAGCACCGGGAGTTGGGCTGGCTGCGCCTCAGGTAAATGTCCCTTTACAAGTGATCGTTGTGGAGTATGGTGACGAAGAAGATGAGAATATTCCACCCAAATTGTATCTGGTAGTCAACCCACAGATCACTCGCTATTCTCAGGAAGTCGTCACCGGGATAGAGGGCTGTCTCTCTGTCCCGGGATTCGTCGGCGATGTAGAACGAGCACACTGGGTAACGGTTAAGGGAGTTAACCGCCGCGGCCAGCCGGTCAAGATTAAGGCAAAAGGGTGGCTGGCGCGCATTTTCCAACATGAAGTCGACCACCTGGACGGCGTACTGTTTGTCGACCGGGCTGAAGAAGTCTGGCCGGTGGATGAAAAGACGACCCAGATCTCGCCCGTCGTTTGAGTTTACCCACTTGCATGGGTAAGGATATATCTCTCATCGAAGAAGAACATGCCACGGGGCTCGCCCCTCCGTGGCATTTATGTGAAAAATGTTCCTGACCCATCTTTCATTGGAAGAATTTCGCAATTTTGCCCGGCTGGACAGGGATATCCCGTCTGGGGCGGTGCTATTGGTCGGGGCGAACGCGCAGGGCAAGACCAGCCTGCTCGAAGCGATCTACTTCCTGGCGACGTTTACCTCCTTCCACGCCGATCACGACCGCCAGCTGATCAATTTCCTGGCTGTCCGCAAACAGCCGGCCGTGGCGCGCATCGTGGCGATTTTCGATCGAGATGCGAGCAGCCACCGCCTGGAAGTGCGCATTATTCAAGACGCCAATGGCATTGACGGCGGGCTTAGAGTGCGCAAAGAGGTATTGCTGGATGGCTTGAAGTTAAAAATGGGTGAAGCGATAGGTAAGTTCAACGCAGTGCTCTTCTTGCCCCAGATGGTGCGCGTGATCGAAGGTGGGCCGGACGAGCGGCGGCGCTTCCTTAACCTTGCCCTGGCCCAGGCGAGGCCGCGTTATGGCGAGATCCTGGCAGATTATTTGCAGGCGCTTACCCAACGCAATGCCTTGTTGAAAAAACTAAACGAGTATGGAGGCGACCCCGATCAGCTCACTTTTTGGGAAGAGCTGCTGGCCTCGAAGGGGTCACAGTTGGTCCTGGCCCGTATTCAAATTATCCAAGAATTGGAACGTCTGGCCGGGCGCATCCACCGCGAGTTGACCCACGGTGGAGAGGTCTTACGCCTTTCCTACCAGCCGGCATATGACCCGCTTCCAAGACCCCCTGGTCAGTTTACCTTACCGCTGGATGCTCCCGTGGACCGGTCGGGGATGGCGCTCGAGCAAATCCGCCAGGGCTTTCAAGATAGCCTTAAAGCCAGGCGCGCTGAAGATATCCTGCGTGGGGTGACGACCCTCGGGCCACACCGCGATGATTTGCGTTTTCTCGAGAGCGGGGTTGACCTGGGGACGTATGGATCGCGCGGCCAGGTGCGCACGGCGATACTGGCGGTCAAGCTGGCTGAGGTGGCTTGGATGAAGGAAAGAACCGGCCAGGCACCAGTGTTGCTGCTGGACGAGGCCCTGGCCGAGTTAGATCCTGATCGGCGCACCGATTTACTCAAAAGCCTGGCCTCGGTGGAGCAAACTCTGCTTACCACGACCGATTTAGCGCTCTTCTCGCCGCAATTTATCCAGAAGGCGACTGTGTGGAAAGTGAAGGAGGGGCGGGTGGAGGGAAGGGAAACGTGAGACGTGAAGCGTGAAACGTGATGTTTAGAGGGGTTTTTTGGTGGGGAGGCCGGTGCGGCGAGGGTAGCGGTCCGGCGTGGCCGCCAATTTTTCCACGATGATTAAATAGCGTTGGTCTTCAACCCCAGGCAGAGTCACAGGCAGGAGCTGCTGTAAATGACCTCCCAAGAGGCGCATGGCGCCTTCGGCGGCCTGGGCTTCAGCCGGGCCACCTTCCCCTTTCATGGCCAGGGCGCGCCCACCGACGCGCACCAGCGGCAAAAGGTACTCCACCAGCGTCGACATGGTGGCCACCGCCCGCGCTAACGCCCAATCGTATCTCTCGCGATGGGCATCGGACGATCCGACGGCCTCAGCCCGTTCTGGCAAGACTTCTACATCCCTCAGGCGTAAGATTTCCACGATGTGCTGGCAAAAAGCGGCCTTCTTGCCGACCGACTCCACCAGGGTCAGGCGCATGTTGGGGCAGATGATCTTGAGCGGTATCCCGGGAAAACCAGCCCCGGTGCCGATATCGATCACCCGCTCCATGGGCGCATTGCGCATCGCCAGCAGGCAGGTGAGCGAATCCAGGAAGTGCTTGGTGCGAATTTTCTTTGGGTCGTCGATCGCCGTCAGGTTGAAGCGGGCGTTCCAGGAAAGCAGTTCTCGCTCATAGGTATCCAGGGCTGCTAGCTGGGCTCTGTTCAATTGTAAGCCGATCAGGGCGCGCGCCTGTTGAGATAGGTCCTTCATAGTATGAATTATACTTGCTCATGGTAGTAAATTGCTTCTGCGGATGATATCGTGATTGCGGAAGGCAAACCTGGGAATATAATCCGGAAGGTGGCAGTTAGGTTAAATTTAGAATGGGCCCCGATCCGGAGCCCATTCTAGGTTGCGATTGTGGGATTAGTATCAGTAATAAAGAGGGTCTTCTGCACTCAACCGCTGGGTGGGGGGCTGGGGACCTGAGCGGCGCGTCTGGCTTTGCGGCGGGCGCGCCAGCGCAGGAGGCCCCGTACGATCAGGTAGACCGGCAGGACGATCACCACCAGGACGGGCAGGGCGAACAGGACTAGCCAGATGGCGATATTGACGATCACTTGCAGTGCTCTGATCAGGGCCTGAATGGCACTTTTAACCACCCCCACCGGTTCCCAACCGCCGATGGTGATGGCCTGCTCGGCGGCGCTGGCGATCAATTCCACGGAGATGGCGGAAAGCCTGGCCGATTCATCATAGTATTTGATCTGGCCTTTGATCACCTCGATCTGCTCACGCACCTGGACGAGTTGGTTGTAAACGCTAAGTACGTCTTCCGTGCGCCTGGCTTCTTCCATAATCTTCGTTAATTGGGCCTCGGCCGCCTCCAGGTTGCGCAGGCGGGACTGCAGGTCGGTGTATTCGCTGGTCACATCCTGGCTATCGATGGTCTTGTTGAGAGGCAGGCGGCCGCTCTCAGCCTCGATCCGCGCCAGGGCTTCATCCAATCGCTCGGCTGGTACGCGGATGGTGATCGAGGCGCGCGGCACTTCCTGGCCGTTGGCCAGGAAACTCTGGTAGAGGTTGGCAGAGACGACGTAACCGCCCATTTCCTCCGCTAACTTGCCAATCGTTTCCATCGATTGATCTGGCTTGTCGACCACGATCTCCAGACGGGCATTTTTTATCACGATCCGTTCCGCCGTACCCCCAGTCTGTGCTTGAATATTGGAGGCTCTATCGAAAGATGGCGGCGCGGGCGCTTCCATAACGGGAGCGCCGGCTGCCCCCTCAACGTAAACTTCTTGGGGAGGCGCGGCGGCTGGAGAGCAGGCGGCCAGCAAGCCGGTGGCCAGTAGACTGGCGGCCAGTAGAATTGGGATCAGGCTTGAGGCAAGAAAATTTCTTTTGATCATTGCGATTTCTCCTCGGTAGTTATTTTCCTTCTCAAGACGTCGATCCCCTGTGAGAAGTTCCATAAGATGGATTACCTCTGCATGGTTATTGACACTCACCAACCGCCGCTCAGGCGGTGGATGTGGCGAGCGGGCAGGTCGTGTGCCTGCATGCGGTCTTGAACGCCGGTCACATCGTAGGAAACCCGGCGGTAATCCCAGGTGTGTGCTTCAGGTTCGAAAACAGCATAGGAGGCGCGCGGGTCCCGGTCGCGCGGCTGGCCGACGGAACCCGGGTTTAATATGGCACGCGGGGCCATAGCGATGTGGTTGCCGGTTTCGGGAATGATCAGATCTGCGGAGCGTCGTCCCTCATTGAGCTGGTAGATGACTGGTAAGTGGCTGTGTCCCACGAAGCAAAAGGGCGTTTCGAAGTGGGCGAAGTTTTGGGTGGCGGTGCGGGTATCCAGCAGATATTCCCAGACTGGCTGGCGCGGGCTGCCGTGGACCAGCGTGACAGAGTTTAATATGGCGCGCTCTGGCAGGCTGCGCAAATAGGCTGCATTGGCTGAGGTGAGGTTTTGTTGTGTCCACACCACCACCTGGCGGGCTTCGGGATTGAAAGAATCGATATCAATTTGCCCAAGGACAGCCGCATCATGATTGCCGATCAGGCAAAGTAAGTTGGGGAGCTGGCGCACCCGCTGGATGCATTCATTGGGGTCTGGACCGTAACCGACCAGGTCGCCGAGGCACCAAGCCGCGTCGATTTCACCAGCGTCGGCAATTACGGCTTCTAGGGCGGTCAGGTTGGCGTGAATGTCGGAAATGATCAGGATACGCATGGGGATGGACAGAAACTTGAGCAGAAGAGATACACCCGGGTTGGATCTATTATACTATCATCCAAACCTGATACAGGCTCAGCTGGCCTCCCTCTCCATCGGAGAAAAAAGTTTTGCCGATCGTGAATCCGGATTCTCTGGCCAGATCAGCCAGCTCCTCCAGGGTGAAGAAGTGAACATAGCGTAAGCCCAGGCCGCCTTGTCGCCAGTCGATCAGGTAATCGCCGGGGTCGACGTCGGCTTCGCTTAAGCCGAGCTTCTCCCATGGTTGCAGGCGAGCGCGCAGGCGCGGGCTGTGCAAGAATTGCCACTCGGAGTGGATGAAGCAGCCCTTTGGGGATAGCTGCGCGCTTACCCTCTCCAACACTTGGCGGCGCAAGGCAGCGCCAGGCAGGTGATGGAGCACGGCAAAGGCCAGGATGATATCGAAAGCCGAAAATGGGAGATCCCTGTCCCAGTATGGGGCAGCCAGGTCTCTTTGCAGGAAGGTACTAAGCGAGTCATCTGGTAAGTCCTTACGGGCTTGTGACAGCAATTCGGCGCTCAGGTCCAGCCCCACATAGTGGCCTTGGTGGGCTCTTCTCGCCAGTTCTCGTCCCAATTCCCCGTTGCCACAGCCTAAATCCAGCACGTGCGCAGCGCTGTCCAACGATGCCAAGACTTGCCGGACGCCGGGTTGCAACCGTTGCCGGGTGGCAGAAAATTGGAGGGCAAAGGTCTGGTAAAATTGTCGATTGAGGTCGAGCAGGCGAGTAATGGTGGTTGCGTTCATGGGAATATTCTAAATCGTGTCGCGTGAAAAGTTAAGCGGTAATCATGAATTGTGAAACGTATTACGTGAGATGTGAGATATTAAACGTGACGCGTGTAAATGGGTAGGATGATGGATAAGCGGGATTGGTGGCAGGCGCGTGAATATACAGTAGAGAAGATGGCTCTGGCACGGCGCATCCTGGAGGAAGTGCGCGCGGGACGGCGGGTTGCCGAAGCGGTCGGGCGAAATCCCTTGCCCGGTGGGGTTGGTTACCTGGGTAAGCACATGTTGGTGGCTGCCTACCGACAATTGATCGAAAGCGGGGAATGGCAACCCGACCCGCGTCTATTGGCACGCATCCGAATGAAACCGGTGCGAACGCTGTCTGGTGTGACCGTGGTGACTGTTTTGACCAAGCCATACCCGTGCCCGGGAAAGTGTATTTTTTGTCCTACCGATGTGCGCATGCCTAAGAGCTACTTACCGGATGAACCCGGCGCCATGCGTGCCCTGCAGCACGATTTTGATCCTTATAACCAGGTGAAATCCCGCCTGGAGGCATTGAAGGCAGTTGGCCACCCGACCGATAAGATCGAGCTGCTGGTGCTGGGTGGGACGTGGAGCGCGTACCGCCGAGATTACCAGGAATGGTTCATTCTGCGCTGTCTTGATGCCCTGAACGAAGAGGAATCCAAGACACTGGTTGAGGCACAGGCGCACAACGAAACGGCTGCCCATCGCAACGTGGGGATGGCCATCGAGACTCGGCCGGATCACGTCAACCAACAGGAGCTGGCCTGGCTGCGCTATCTTGGAGTGACCAAAGTGCAGCTGGGCGCCCAAAGCCTGGATGATCGCATCCTGGAATTGAACCAGCGCGGCCATTCCGTGGAGCAGACGCGGCAGGCGGTATCCTTGCTGCGAGCTGGCGGTTTCAAGATCGTCTTGCACTGGATGCCGGACCTTTTGGGATCTACCCCAGCATCGGACCGGATGGATTTCCTCCGGCTGTGGGATGGATTTTGCCCGGATGAAATCAAGATTTACCCCAACCAGTTGCTCGCCAACGCCGAGTTGTTTGAATATTGGCAGCGCGGCGAGTTTGAGCCCTATACGACGAAGGAACTGATCGATCTGATCGCCGATGTCAAGCCAGCCATCCCGCGCTACTGCCGGGTCAACCGGGTGATCCGCGATATCCCCTCGACGAACGTTGTGGAAGGCAACAAACGCACCAGCTTGCGGCAGGACATTCATGTAGAAATGAAAAAGCGCGGGACGCGCTGCCAGTGTATCCGCTGCCGGGAAGTACGCAAACAGCCGGTTGGCAGAGAGAACTTAAGATTCGAGGATCTGACCTACCAGACTGGGCAAGCTGAGGAACACTTCCTATCATTCGTGACCGAGGAGGATAAGATCGCCGGGTTTCTGCGCCTATCGTTGCCAGAGCTTGATGAGCATGGCAGATCGCCTCTTGAAACAGGGTTGGCAGATTTGCCAGGTGCAGCCATCATCCGCGAGGTGCATGTGTATGGCCAATCACTCGAAGTGGGGGCGAAGCAGGATGGGTTAGCGCAGCACACTGGATTGGGCACGCAGTTACTCCACCAGGCGGAAGAAATTGCCCACCGCAAAGGCTTTCGCCGGCTAGCGGTGATCGCAGCAGTTGGCACGCGGCGTTATTATCTCCAGCGGGGGTTTAAGCGCGGGAAATACTACTTAATCAAAGATTTGGCCTGATGTCTACAAATCGCTGATTTTATCGGCAACTTTCAGAACTGCAAACGAAAAGTGACATTTCAGATAGGGTCAGAGCGTGGATAGCCGATAGAAAAAGTCTATAATGGGCGCATGGGAAATAAGGCGCCTCGTACACAGGAGATCAACGAGCAGGATTGGGCAGAAGAGGTCCTGCGTCGCCGGGCTGAGGAGCTTGCCAGGTTGCATGCGATTTCCCTGGAAATCACAGCTTCTCACTCGCTTCCTGACTTGCTTCAAATCATTGTTAAACGGGCGGCGCGTTTGCTGAATGCCCCCGGCGGCAGCTTATGGCTCTGCGATCAGGAACGGCAGGAAGTCACTATTCACGCAGAGAGCTACCCACTCAAGAAGGATTACACTGGGGTTAAGGTCAAAATTGGAGAAGGCGCGGCGGGGGTTGTTGCCCAGACCGGGAAGCCTTTGATCATTGATGATTACCGCGTCTGGCCAGGACGCGCCTCTATTTTTGAACAGGACCAACCTTATTCAGCGGTGCTCAGTGTGCCCCTTCTCTGGCAGGGACAGGTGATCGGGGTATTGCAGGTCTTGGACGATATAAACCTGCGCCGTTTCACGGAGACTGACCTAGAATTATTAACTTTGTTTGCCAACCAGTCTACCATCGCAATCGAGAACGCTCGTTTGGTTGAGAGGGAGGAAAAGCGCGTTGCCCAGTTGGAATTGTTACGCCAGACAAGCCTCAGTCTGACCGCCAGCCTTGACCTCAGCGAGGTATTAGACAGGATCCTGGAATGCACCTTAAATTTGCTGGCTGGGGCGAACAATGGCCACATATTCCTTTACCATCCAGAGAGCGGTAGCCGGCTGACTTTTGGAGCGGCCTTGTGGCCGGATGGACGGCGGGGTCAACCGGTAGCCGAACCGAGACCCGAGGGTCTGACTTACACAGTTGCTCGCCTGGGAGAGCCCATACTGGTGCCTGATATGCGTACCCACCCGTTATATACCAGCGCTCCGTCCTCGTGGACTGGATCGATTTTCAGTCTCCCGCTGAAGATTGGCGAACGCGTGGTGGGAGTGATGAACGTCTCACATACAAAGCCAGGAGGTTTCTCCGAATCTGACTTACAGGTATTAAGGTTGTTCGGGGATCAGGCGGCGATTGCCATCGAGAATGCCCGTCTCTATCAGGAGGCAGCTACAGAACGCCGCCATTTGAGCCTGCTCTACGATATGGGGAGAGAATTAGCTCCCAGCCTGGATGCGGATGAGATCCTTCAACGCGCCGCCCAGCTGACAAGCAGAGCTCTGGGAGGAACCTATGGAAAAGCATATCTCTTCCTACCCGAGGAGAATCGGCTTTATTTGCGAGGTGTATCTGGTTATTCTGAAGAACAATTTAATATTCTGCGGGAATTAAGTGTTTTTGACCTTGGAGAAGGATTGGCTGGCTGGGTGGCTCTAAACCGCCAGCCGTTGCTCCTGTCCGATGTTCAACAGGACGCGCGCTGGAAACACGTGCCGGGATGTGACGAGGAGGTCCACTCCGCCATTGTCGCCACGATCCTGCAAGGAGAGCGGTTGCTGGGTGTGTTTACATTGCTACACCACGAAGTAGCAGCCTTTACCCCAGATCATTTAGACTTACTGCAAGCAATCTGCCAACAGGTAGGACTGACTCTGAGCAATGTTGAGCGATACCAGCAAGTCCAAACCCTGGTGGACTTGCTCGCGACGGAGCAAAAACGCCTGGAGAACCTGGTAGAGCGATTGCCAGTGGGTGTGTTGCTCTTGGATGCAAACTACCAGATGGAGGTAGTCAATTCATTCGGCAGGGAAATCCTCTCGTTGCTGGGTGCAGGCGGATTGAATGAAAGGCTAGTCCAGTTAGGGCCGCATACGATCGATGACCTGGTCAACGGAGACCATGAGAGTTTGCCGGTTGAGATCCTTATAGAAGAACCTGCCAAAATGATGCTTGAAGTAGAGATTCTATCGCTTGGCGTCGAACGCGCCCAGTGGGTAGTGATGATGCGGGATGTGACTCAGGAACGCCAGAACCAGGCGCGCATTCAAATGCAAGAACGCCTGGCCACGGTAGGTCAACTGGCAGCTGGTATTGCGCATGACTTCAACAATATCATGGCTGCCATCCTTGTCTACACTGATTTGTTAAAAAAGGATCTGGAATTTGTGCCGACTGGCCGTGAGCGGTTGACTATCATCCAACAACAGGTGCAGCGCGCGGCCAGCCTGATCCGGCAGATCCTGGATTTCAGCCGCCGGTCAGTGATGGAACAGAGCACTCTGGACATGCTGCCCTTCATCAAGGAATTGGATAAGCTCCTGGCGCGGGTTTTGCCAGAGACGATCCGCGTCGAATTGACTTACCAACCGGATACCTATCTGGTAAATGCCGATCCAGCCCGTTTGCAACAGGTTTTTATGAACCTGGCTGTCAATGCTCGTGACGCGATGCCCGAGGGTGGAACCTTACGCTTTGCCCTAAACCGCCTGCGCCTCCAAACTAAGGACAATCCGCCCGCTCCTTACCTGACGCCTGGGGAATGGGCGGCGGTTACCGTCAGCGATACCGGTACCGGGATCGTTCCCAAGGCAATGCCGCACATTTTTGAACCCTTCTTTACCACCAAGCCAGCCGGACAGGGCACTGGATTAGGATTGGCTCAGGCGTATGGCATTATCAAGCAACATGATGGATATATTGATGTGCAAAGTAAGCCAGGCACGGGAACCAGTTTTACTATCTACCTGCCGGCCTTGCCAAGTCCCGAGGTGGCGGTTTCCCCAGAACAAGAGTCTTATCCGGCTGAGGGGATGGGAGAGACGATCCTGGTTGTAGAAGACGATGAAGTCACGCGGACAGCTATGCAGGCGTTGCTCGAGGCTCAAAATTACCGGGTAATCACCGCGGGGGATGGCGGCGAAGCCTTAAATATCTTTGAACAGAACCCGGATGGCATCGCGCTGTTAGTGAGCGATGTGGTGATGCCGAAGATGGGTGGGGTGGCGTTGTACCGCATATTACGCGATCGCTGGCCGCAAGTGAAGATGCTGCTGGTCACTGGCCATCCTCTGCAAGAGGAGAATCAAACATTGCTGGAAGAGAATCAGGTCTGTTGGATGCAGAAGCCGTTCTCCGTACCTGAATTCTGTCAGGCGGTGAAAGTGCTATTGGATGGCAATGGGCGACTGGTTTAGAGCTCTTCTCGGTTATGCCCGTTTAATAAAACAAGGGGAGTGCCATAGGAGGGGTGAGCGATCACCTGGAGAGGCACCCGATATGCCTCCATGAGTTGCTGAGGGGTTAGCACTTCGCCAGGATTTCCTGAGGCGCGCAGATGGCCATTCACGAGCAGTGCGACCTGGTCACTATACAGGGCGACCAGGTTTAGATCGTGCAAAGCCATCAAAACGGCCAGGCCCTGTTCCTTGGCGAGACGTCGCACTAAACTGAGCAAATTGGATTGGTGATGCAGGTCCAGGTGGGCAGTGGGTTCGTCAAGCAGCAGAATGGGTGTGTCTTGTGCCAGGGCGCGCGCCAGCAACACCAACTGCTGTTCGCCTCCGGAAAGCTGATCCACGCACCGGCCGGCCAGATCGATGGTCTGAGTGCGTTCCAACGCCCATTGGGTGCGCTGGAGGTCGCGCTGGCTGGGCTGTCCCAGCCAACCTAGATGAGGGGTGCGGCCTAGAAGCACTGTCTGCCAGACTGTGTAAGACGGAGGGAGTTTTCGCGCCTGTGGAACTACTGCCAGGAAGCGCGCCCGCTGAGTGGCTGGTAGCTGGATTAAGTCTTTGCCAAAAGCCTGCACCTTCCCAGCCAGGGGACGGATCACTCCACTGATGGCTCGGAGCAGGGTCGTTTTGCCGGCGCCGTTCGGCCCGATCAAGGCGAAGACTTCGCCGGGTTTCACACTCAATGAAACCTCTTGAAGAACAGGCTGTGAGCCGTAACTAACCGAGAGAGACTGGATATTGAGCATGCTTATGAATCCCTTCGCAGTTTACGCGCCTATTTTCCGGCTTTGGGAGCGGCGCAGGACCCACAGAAAGAAAGGAGCGCCAGCCAGGGCGGTGATCACCCCTACCGGCAATTCTTGAGGGGCCAGGACGGTGCGGGCAAGCAGATCGGCGATCAAGAGCGCCGTTGCGCCGCCCAAAACAGAGAGTGGGATCAGGTGGCGGTAGTCTGGTCCCCAGAGCAGGCGGACCAGGTGGGGGACGATCAGACCAATAAAACCGATCACACCCGAAAAGGCGACTGCTGTAGCCGTTGTCAACGAAGCGGCCAGGACCACGATAGTCTTAATCCGCTCCACTGGCAAACCGAGTTGGAGGGCTTGTTCGTCCCCAAATTGGAGGACATTGAGCGAGTGACCGGAAGTGAGCAGCACGCCAATACCAAGCATTAAATAAGGCAAGGCTGCATAAACCGGGTCCCAACCGGTCATCGTGGAACCGCCCAGCAGCCAGGCTAATGCTCGCCGTACCTCGCCCTCCGAGCGGAGCATAAAGAATGAAGTCAATGCAGAGGCAAACGAGCCCACTGCCACGCCAGCCAGGATGAGGGTGGTCGTGGGGAGCGCGCTCCCCGACCTGGCCAAGGCGTAGACGATGGCTACAGTCAGGATGGCTCCCAGGAAGGCGGTAACTGGGATGGTGAAATACCCCAATAAGTTATCGGGCCAGTTAGCAGACATGGCTAACACAGCCCCCAGGCCGGCACCTGAAGCAACACCAATCAAGTAAGGGTCAGCCAGGGGGTTGCGGAAGAGACCCTGGTAAGCTGCACCGCTGCCAGCCAGGGCCGCGCCGGTCAGGGCGATCAAAACCGTGTGCGGCAAGCGCAGCTGAAAGACGATCGTATTGAAAGTCTCCGGCCAATCCCTGTAGCCGGACAATCCTGGTAATGTAGTAGCCAGCATTCGCGCTACCGTGCCTGGAGGGATGAATACCGCCCCTACCGCTACGCTGAACAACAAGGCGAGTGTCAGGAGTAAGAGATTGAGCAGGAAAGGACGCATGGGAAAATTCATAAATCTGGGTGAAATAATCGGGCCAAAGCTTCCAATCCGTCCACCAGGCGCGGGCCTGGACGACTCACCAGGTCGTCATCGAAAGGATAGACATGTTGATTCTGGACTGCGTCTAGCGATGCCCAGCCGGGGCGCGTCAGGACTGATTCGGGGGTTACCCCATAGGCAGCGTCGCCAAGCAGGATGATCTCGGGGTTCTTAACCAGTAACTCTTCCAGGCTGATCTGTGGATATTGATCTTCCAGGTGGGCGGCAATATTTTCCCCACCCGCCAGAGTTATCAGGGTGTCTATAAACGTGCCTGGGCCAGCTGTCCAGGGGGCGTTTGGATCGGTGCTGTCAAGCTCATAGAAGATGGTTGGGCGGTCAGTCGCGGCGGACAGCTTTTTTACGACAGCCACTGCCCTTGATTGGAGGTTTTCAACCAGGTTAGCTGCCTCAGCCTCCCGGCCGGTCAGGTGGGCCAGGGTGATCAGGTTGGCGTACATCTCATCCAAACTGGTCGGGTTGGGAAGTAAGAAGATCACCAGACCTAATTTTTCTAAGGCCTGCACTTGTTCAGGTGTGTTGATCTCCGCGGCCAGAACCAGATCGGGCTGCAGCGCGACGATCGCCTCATAATTGTAATCACCAAAGCCTCCGCCTATGCTGGGTAGCTGGCTCACTTGAGCCGGATAGTTAGAGAATTCATCTCGCCCAACCACCTGGTCGCCAGCGCCGATTGCAAACAGGCTTTCGGTGTTGGAAGGAGCCAGGGAGACGATGTGCCGGGCAGGGGCTGGCAAAGCTACCGTGCGACCCAACCCATCGATGAGTCCAATCGACTCGGGCGCAGGTGCGGTTGTTGGCGTGGGTAGGCTGTTCGTTGACGATTCGGCTGGAGCGGCGTTGATCTGCTCCGTGACGGTTGGTGTTGGAGATGAGCATCCAGCCGATACGAGCAGACACACCAGTACCAGGGAATAAATGATGTGCGGTGATCTAAGGGTCATGATATCTCTCCGGAAAACGGTTTGGACTGGCAAATAAAAAGCCCTTGTCATCGGGACAGGGGCAGGAAGGCTGAGGGCATGATCGCGCTCCCACCCTCTATCCGCGAGGAGGTGGAAAAGCCAACCAAGGCGGGCGGCCTGGCTCATTAGTCGTTTAGTCGGGTAGCCGAGTAGTTGGATAGTCTTTGGGTGGACTATTAACTATCAGGCGACGAGACTGGGTAACTAATTTACAGTTGCGGGACAGCGCCGGACTTTCACCGGCTTCGCCTTTAAACCTTCCCATCCGGGGGTGGAGATACCCTGGTCGCTCGGATATATAATTGTATCGCCATTTTAAACGAGGGCAGGGGAGGAGTCAAGATGATCTTTTACGGCTGACAGCCAGTTCCTTTAACCTGGTACTTTTACGCTATTGACGTTATCCAATTCGGTTCGTACAATGACGAAAATAAAAAGTTGATTGTCTGGCCGTATGATCGCCGGATTGCTTAGAAAGACTTATTTAATAAGGCCCTTTCGGCAGTCCTTTGTCGCAAGGGCTTTTTAGTACAGTGCGCTGGTTAGATTTTGGTAATAATAAGTTAGACAATAGTAATAATCATACCTATCCTGGGTAACAGATAGACGGAATGAAAAAATATCCTAAACGGATTCTTTTTGGGGGAGTCGGCTTCGGATTGGCTTGCCTAATAAGTTTCCTGCCATATCTCGGAGGTACACAGACATCCTTTTCGGCTTTTGACCGATCGGCGACCGTAACCACTGGCAGCGTCTATTTGCCGGTAATCAGCAATGCCAACCCCGCTGAAGACACTCCGCCCAACCCGATCCCTCCCGGAGAGGAGGAAGGCTGGTTGGCTTACCTAAATTATTACCGTGCCCTGGCCGCGCTGCCACCAGTCAATGAAATGGCTGTATGGAACGCTGGAGCCTGGTACCACTCGCGCTATATGGGCAAGAACGATTATGTTGGCCATAGCGAAGACCCAGAAAATGAATGGTATACCCCGGAAGGGGATAGTGCGGCGCGCTCCAGCAATTTGCTGGCCAGCAGTAGTACCTCTGTCACCGATCAGGAGGCCATCGACTTATGGATGCAAGCGCCTTTTCATGGGGTTGGTATACTCGATCCCCAATTGCAGCTCGTCGGATTTGGGAGTTATCGAGAAGAAGATGGAGGCTTGCAGATGGGCGCTGCTCTGGATGTGATCAGAGGGCTGGGCGAGCTGCTCCTGACGGTTGGTTTTCCGGTCGCTTGGCCGGCAGATGGTATGACGGTTCCTCTAACTTCCTATGTAGGGGAATATCCTGATCCATTGGCCAGTTGTGAAGGATACAGTCCACCGACCGGGCTTCCTATCATCCTGCAAATTGGTCCAGGAAACTTAACTCCAGAAGTTACCGCTCACACATTTAAGCAAAATGGCGTACCTCGGGACCATTGTGTGTTTGACGAGAGCACTTACCACAATCCAGATGTGAGCGCCCGCGATCTGGGTCGAGCGATCCTGGACGCCAGGGACGCGATCGTTTTAATCCCGCGCCAGCCTCTGCTACCAGGAAAGAACTATACCGTTTCAATGACGGTCAGTGGGCAAAGTTATACCTGGTCCTTCAGTGTGTCAGAGACAGCTAATCAGACTGGTGGGCTTACGGGAGAGGTTGTCCTTCCTTAATCCATCTCTTGTTTAAAGTTTGATTCTTCTTTTACTAAATCGGCGAAGACAACCTGCCGCCGGAGATAGCTCTTCGTTTTTTCATCCCAGGTTGTGCAGGTTAGCAGTGTGAGCTGGGATTGGGTTGTTCCTTGAGTGACGGACATATCCCCTGGATTGACGATAGACAGTTCGCGTACTTGGAAAGTAAATACCTTTTTCTCAGTATAAACGATGACTTTCGCAGCGGGGGTTAGCCTGGAGAGGTAGCGAAATGGCCCATTAGAGGCCTGGCCGACCGTAACATGACCGGCCAGCACTAAGTTCTTATTCGTTTCCTGCCCTGGCATATTCCCCAGCCAGGCAACATCTTGCGCAAGATCAGCCAGGTCCCAGGTTGAGTCGCCAAATGGCACAAAAACCACCTTTGCATCCACTCTCAAGGAGGGGATGACCAGGCGGTTGATGGCCTCTTTGGTATCGATAATATTCCCGGCAGTGATATTCTTGACCTCTTCCTGCAAACCCCTCGGAGATTGTTCAGGAAAAGAGACTCTATGGCGGGGAGGATGTATGCCGGAAGACGCAACACCCTCGATTGCGACGCCTGACTGTGCAGCTGTAGCCAGATGCTGCTCCTCAGGCAAGGAAGAAGCGATTGATAAGGATTGGGAAATTTCCTGCTTTGCGCGGACATCGGTTTGGCTGACGAAAGCAGCTGATAACAAGTTGGTGATCACCCAGGCCACCAACCCAATCAACACCAGGGATAGAATCAGATTCACGGATCGCATATTTAAAATCAGCGCCTGGTTCTACCTCCTGCTAACCCGTATAACCCGGAAAAACAGCATCCCGATCAAGACAAAAAGCAAGAAAATAAACAGCCAATCCAAACCAAACCCGCCAGGGTCGAACGGGAATACTCCGGTTTGGGGCAGCTGTGGGGGTTGGGTGGTAGAAGTAGGTTCCGGAGATCCCGGGGGAATGGTTGGCGTTGGTGAAACCGGTGGCTCGATTGTTATGATCGGGGTTGCGGTCTGCGTGGGAGGAGTAACGGATGGTGGTGGGGGGTATGGCGTTATTGGAGTGGAGGTCGGCGAGGGGGAGGTAATCGTAGCCGTTACCAGAGTCGCAGTTGCGGTGGACGGGGTGGCCGAGGGAGTCTCGGGAGTCGCAGACGGCTCAACCGGGGTTTCCGATGGGGGGGGTATGGGTGTAGCGGTTGACGGTTCAGGAGTTTCCGTTGGGGTCTCCTCGATTGCGGTCGGAGTCGAAGTGATCCCCAAAATCCTGGATGCATAGGCCACTGGAGGATGGAGCGCTATCAGGATAAACATCGCAAGCATAAAAATCATAATATATATGAACTTGTTCTTAAACATAGATCTTCCTCCAGTATCTCAGTTCTGGATGTATGGCGAGTAGAGGAAATGAGAGCGAACTAATCGCATCGCCGGGTCTCCAAACAAGGTGAACGTATCGATCAGGTCAAGAAAGGCATTTGCGGTTGCTAGATTCACTTTTCCTGCCAGGGTAGCTGTACCAAGATCGGCAAGCTCCCCCCGAAAAGTGTTGAACATAAACCCTTCCGCTAGCCAATGATGCCCCGTTGCAATTCCCAGGCCGGTTGATCCCCAAACAGCCACTGCGCCGCCACCAGGCTGGCGGAGGAGCTCTTCGTCAAGCGTCGGAAAACCTGGCACCTGGAAAGAACCGGTGAAGCAAGTCATTTCAAGGACGACAGGCAGTCTGTTTTCGTTCTTCAAGCCTGGTACCTCCTCGAGATGGAAAATGCGTTCGACGGCCCATTGGTGGATCGAAGCGTGGCCGGTGTACATCAATAAAGTGGCACCAGCATTCCACATGTCCAGGATGGCCTGGCGAAAATCTGCCGGGGTATTGTTTGCTGGATCAAAGTACAGACGTTGAGGGATCAATGGTGGGGTGGGGAACATGTGGATGGTGGCATCCGACAAGGCTGGGAAGTTTCCGGCTCCATCGGGGTTATCGGCGACGTAGATGGCTAAGCCTTTCCAGGCACCAAGCTCGGGTTGTTGCTCGTATCCTACGATTTTAGCGATCATGATCCGGGCCTCGGCTAGACTGTTGGCAGGTAGGCGGCCGATCAACATATCAGGAAGCGTGTCGTTCCCATCCAGGGTGACGTAACGATTATCGGCAGCTGTCTCCCCTGCCCAGGGATCTACCTCTTCCAGGTAGGGAGGGATAAATGTCTGTGAAGAAGCATCTGCATACCGCTTTGGGTCGGATGTGCCATCGCCGACAAGGAGCACATAGGTTGGGCGTCGTTCCCAATTATTATATGCGCTGGACAGGTAAGCAGAAATCGCGGAGGGTTCAGGCCGTCCGTCGCCATAAGCATCGTAAACCGCCTGGACATCCTCAACAGCAACGATCAACCCTTGCTCCTCGCGCCAGGCAACCAAATCTGCCAGGGCCGGGATGAATTCGAGTGGGGAAATCACCAGGTAGTCGGCGCCCGTAGCCCCGTATCCGCCTTGCAAGGGGGTGACCAGGCGCATCCGGCTGGGGGTGAGGATACCGCTTTCGCTGGTAACATAGTAGTGATAGGCGCCGCCTCCTACTGGATCTCCAAGCGAGATCCAATTCGGGGCGCTGATTTGCACATCGGTTAGACGCAATGGTTGGTCGGGATTGCTGACAGCATAAGCGCGCAGGCCATCCGTCGAATTCAGACCAACCGTGTAGGCATGGGCAGACTCTTCACCGGTAAAAGAGGTCGTCTCTCCAAGCGGAGTGTTCTTGCGGGCATAACGGATTGAGAAGGCATCCAGCCATGTGCCTTCCACAGTGACGCCTTCGATTCCGGGCAAGGCCAGCGAGAGAATGTTGTCTCCATTCTTAAGGACAAATGCCGGGATCGAAAAACTTGCCTCAACGGCCTGTTTTCCATCCCATTGGATATTGCCAAGTTCGAGTCCATTAATGGATACCTCCACCTGGTGGTCCGGTGAGGCAGCCACATCTGTAAAGCCTATTAGCCACAGGCTCAGGCTGGCAAGCTGGGTCTGATCGACGCCTTTAAGCCGGATTGGGTAGAATCCAGTGGAGGGGCTAGGCAATTGCAGTCTGTCCCATACCCATCGGTCTCCATCTCGACCGGCCGGGATGGGCGCGCAATAGCACTCGGGAGTGTAGATAGCGTTGATCTCAGCTGGTGACTCAACCCAAGGGGTTCCGACTGGCAGGCCAGTGGGATCTGCGGAGCGGCCTCCCACCCTTATGCCGGGCGCCTGAGTGAGCTGGAGGAAATATACGTCCGATTCCGTCCAGCGGCTGAAGCGCGGCTGCGCGTAGAACAGGAGCCGCTCACCATCCTCGAAATACTCATCTTCATCGCCCTCCCACTCATATGGAATCTCAATCCCAGCGCGAGAGAGGTGGAGAAAGTGCGGATCTACATCAGCGGTGGAGAAACCGATTGCGGAAAGCGCTTCAGAGGAAACTTGAGTCAGGCCAGGACGCGTCGCCTCGATCGCTACAACCTTTCCAGGATAGTCGAAAATCCTGGTCTCTGTAAGAGGTTCAAGGGCGTGGCCTGGGTAAGGAATGAGATGCTCAGGGTTGATAACCAACTTTTGAAGCGTGAACAGAACTGGATCAGCAGTTGGACTGGCGGATAAGGGCTGGAACGGTTGGTCAAAACGGATTTCGACCTGAATGCGAGTTGTCAGGCGCAGCTGATCTCCAGCTGGCCGGATGGGGTAGAAGGTTACTCTGGCCAGGCGGAACCCGCGCAGGATGCCGAGAGGTTCGAGTACGACAGACTTGGGAAGGGATGAAGTCTGCTCATTAGGGGAGACAAATGCCCCGCCAAGGACTTGCCCATCGGGCTCACGATAGACGCCCTGGGGTTGACCGGCTAGTGAAAGTGGGGCTGGTAAGGGAAGCAAGGTTTCCTCTTCCTGGCGAATTACAAGAGAGGGATTGGCGCTTTTCGGAATAGCCACCAAGACCGAAGTATAGGGCAGACGCGGCATACCCGGAAGGCTGGTTTGTTCATAGCCGGGTATTTCCACGCGGGCTGTTCCTCCTGGATCCACATTAAATTGAGCTTCAGGCGGATGCCAATCTAATGTTACCCCATCTATCGTAGTTATCACACTAAGTCCCTGCTCCTGGAACTGTGACGGGAACGCAAAGCCCTTCCAATTGCCCAAGGAGGTGCTTAAGATGAATACAAGCACAAATGAACGCTGGATAAGGCTCACTAACGATTGGGTGCGAGCGTTACAGGCAGAAAGGTTTGGTAGGTCCTCTCGGGTCCATGATAGGTCGCGATCCCCTTCGTATCGACGTCAGAGAGCCAATACCACCAAACACCACTTCTTGGAACGGTATCCTCATATGTATAGGTGTGCCCCCCACTCCCACCTGCAGCCGGTTCAAAATGAATCGATGAGGCAAGGGTGATATTGTTCTCGGCAGCTCGAAATAGATAGAAGCCATAATTGTCGACCTCGGCCCCCGTCTCCCAGACCAGAGACACTTTTTCTCCTCGGAGACTATCGAGGCGGAAGTAGCTCAATTGCACAGCTGTGGGCTCGGTGGAAAGGCGGACATTCAGGATCGATCCCGAGGCGTTCGTGTTCACTAGCATGCCATCTACCCCCGAGACGCCAATTGTGACAGTCGTCCATCCGTCACCTGTATCTGGGATCAAGATTTCGCTTATTAAAGAGCCACCGGCAAACAATTGGATGTAAGCATCTCCTGGCTCCTCGACATCCACGTCTTGTACGTCGACGCTTTCGACCGTGACGCTACCAGGACCCCAGTTGGTAAAATCGAACCAAACGTAAGCGCCTGGCCTCGCATCGTCGTCGGGATCGCTTTGATCCAGGTCTGCGCTGACGATCAGGACATTGCCTTCGGCTGGATTAAATAAATCATAACCTCCGCCCGAACAATCTGCTGGAGTACCACCAGGCTGACAGGTGGCATCGAAGATCATGGCAGCGTTTACAGCCAATCCAAATCTCGGGTTATAGCCGCGCACTGCGATATCTCCATTCACCGCGTCCCCGCTGACACCGTGGCCTGAGTATACGCTATAGACGAAATCCCCCTCGGAAAACCCTTCGAAGTCGATCACTTGTCCCGGGTTTGCTTTTGTTGACACAATGGTTGTCAACAACAAGACTAGCGCAAATAAAACGCTGGTGATGACCAAAAATTTTGGGTATCTCATGTCTACCTCTCTTGTGAGGTTCCCTGCGTGTACTCTGCCCACCTCACGCAGGTTAACTTGCCGGCACATGACTGACATTTGTGTCGATATTATTAACGTAAAATTTACGAAAAAGTTACTGGATTGGGCTCCGTATACTGGCGTAAGCCGAGATACATAAAATCAGCGCCCAGCCAGTCGTCTCCAATCAACCACACCAAGCAACCCATGGAAAGCGGGTTATCCAGGCCGAGGTAAGCCTCCAGTGAAAGTGCGATCACCCTACAGCAAAGGAAGCCAATGGTTTAAGTACTTTAAAATATACTCTGAAAATGCAGAGAAGGTTCAAATATGGCAGGAATCACGGCCAATCGTTTAGTATTACCAATCAATAAGGTGGCAAGATTACTGGATTTACCATTGATTTGGGAGAACCTTTCAATTCCTTTAGATAAACAACTCAATCATTATTTTGATACCAGGGAAATGATCATTGAGATAATGACGATCATGCCAATAGCGATCAGGACAATTTGCTGTGTGCGTAAGCGACGTTTTTCGAAGCCTGAGAGTTCTTTTTTCTTTTTCTTAGCCATGAGATGTCTCCTATTCTAACTGAGATTTGATCGCCTGGGCGATCTGCTCCGTGATGCCTGGCAGGGTAGTCAAGTCTTCTACGCTAGCTTGTTTAATATTTTCTATCGAGCCAAATTGAATTAACAACGATTTTCGGCGAGCTGGACCAATACCGGGGATCGAGTCCAACCGGGACGCCAAGCCTGCGCGGGTGCGTTGCTTGCGATGGGAGGTGATGGCAAAGCGATGCGCTTCGTCTCGCACGCGCTGGATTAAAAATAATGCCGGGGATTGGCGAGGGAGTAAGATCGAATCGGGGCGATCTGGGATGAAGAGCTCCTCGTTTTGCTTGGCAATAGAGGCGATATAGATTTGGGGGCGGAGATTGAAGCGCTCCAATACAGCCACAGCGCGACTTAATTGACCCTTGCCGCCATCCACCAGTAATAAATCTGGCAGAATAGCGAAGGCCTGATCGGGTTTTTTGCCGGGAACTTCGCCAGCTTCCAAGGCGGCCTGCCAGCGATTGAAACGGCGGATAAGCACCTCTTCCATACTGGCAAAGTCGTCGGGGCCGGTGACGGTGCGGATGTTGAAGTGGCGGTAATGCTTCTTGCGCGGGATGCCTTGCTCGAACACGACCATGCTGCCTACAGCGGAGGTGCCCTGAGTGTTTGAGATGTCATAGCACTCGATGCGGTTAGGCGGCGCGGATAATTTCAAGGCTGCCTGGAGCGCTGCCAGGGCCTCCTCCTGGCGGTGGCGATCTGCCTGCCACTGGGCCTGCAAGGCCGACAGGGTTTCGGCAGCGTTTTCGGCTGCCATGCGGATCAGCTCCTGTTGCAGTCCTTCACGTGGGATGAGGATTTCCACTTTTTGACCGGTGCGGCGCGTGCCAAGCCATTGCTTGATAATCTGCATTTCTTCCACCTCATGGGGTAGGAGCACCTGGGAGGGCACGCTTGGAGTCTGGTCATAGAATTGCTTCACGAATTCTGCCATCACATTGGCATCGGGCGTGTCTTCGGCTCCTTCCAGCAAGAAGTACTCGCGCCCGATCAGTTTGCCACTTCGGATGAAGAAAACCTGCACGCAAGCCTCGCCATTGGAACGCGCCATGGCGATCACGTCCGAGTCCACGTATTCAGTTGAGATAATTTTCTGGCGCTCGACTACTTTTTCGATCGCCTGGAGCTGGTCGCGCAAAGCAGCTGCTCGTTCGAAGCGAAGATTCTCGGCAGCCTGCTGCATTTCGGATTGCAAACGGGACACGATCGGTTCCGTCCGTCCTTCCAGGAATTGGCACAGGTCATCGATCACCTGACGGTATCCGGCCTGGCCGACTGCACCAATACAAGGGGCATTGCACAGTTTGATGTCATAATACAGGCAGGCGCGCTCATCCTCGCCAGTGATCGTCCGGTCGCAGGTCAAGTAGGGGAAGATGCGCCGCAGCACGTCTAATGTCTGGTGCACCGCCCACACGCTCGTGTACGGTCCGAAGTAGCGCGAGCCATCCTCGACCATTTGTCTGGTAACAGTAACTTTGGGGAAAGGGTCAGCCCAATGCACCTTGACGTAAGGGTAGCGCTTATCGTCTTTGAGCCGCACGTTGTAATGCGGGCGGTGCTTTTTGATCAGGTTCATTTCCAGGATCAGAGCCTCGAGTTCAGAGTCAACCACGATCCATTCTATGGCCTCAATCTTGCGCACCATCTGGCGCGTGCGTATGTGTACCTGGGCGCTGGCGTGGAAATAAGACCGCAGGCGATTGCGCAGGTTGACCGCTTTACCGACATAGATCACCTTACCGTCGGCATCCTTCATTATGTAACAACCGGATTTGGTCGGCGCGGTATCTAAGATAACCTGGATTTGAGGGCTGATATCCATATGATGACTATTTTAACATGAGTGAGCTGCTCCCAGGATTGTTGGCGAAGAACGGGTATAATTCCCCAGGCATGGTTGAGACTGTTGAATTCGTTTTAGGAAAGTTATTGAGACAGCTGGGGATGCGGATGTCCGTTGCCGAATCTTGTACCGGAGGCTTGATCAGTCATCTCGTTACGAACGTGCCGGGATCATCGGATTATTTCTTGGGAGGTGTGACGGTCTATGCTAACGAGGCAAAAGTTCGCTTACTGGATGTACGTTGGGAAACACTCGAGAAATATGGCGCAGTTAGCCGAGAGATCGTAATGGAAATGGCCGAGGGCGTGCGCACTGCATTGGCAGCAGACGTGGGCCTATCCGTTAGCGGGATCGCTGGCCCCGGGGGAGGCACGCCGGAGAAGCCGGTTGGGACGGTCTGGATCGGTTTGAACGCCCCAAGTGCAGGACAAGCCTGGTGTTTTAAATTTATTGGCGATCGATTGAGTGTCAAGGAACAGGCAGCGCGCATGGCATTGCAATTATCAGTGGAGTATTTGAGTAACCAGTTTATAGTAGATACCAGTCAGTGATGCGAAGAATTCTGCTGATCGCTTTTTCATTATCCTTGATATTGCCCATTCTGGCGATGGATGCACCGCGCACTGAGGCCCAGGCTGGCGATGCCTGGTCTTTAATCGCCGAGGTCAATGCCTTGCGCGCCTCGTATGGTCTCCCACCCTATGAAGTCAACAACGCATTAATGGCCGCGGCGCAGGCGCAAAGCGAATGGCAGGCAGAGATCGGCACCTGGAGTCACAGCGGGCCGGGTGGCTCGCGGCCTCATGACCGTGCAGTGGCTTTTGGTTATGGCGGTGGGGCTCAGGTATATATTTCGGAAAATGTCGCCATGGGGGTTGACCTCAGCCCGCAGCAAACGGTATACGAGATGTGGCAGGATGCCATCCACCTGGAGACTATGATCTCGTCTAATTACCGGCATATCGGCGCTGGGGTGGCTTTCTCGGGGGATTACGTATTTTATACGATCGACGTGGGCTATATCGCTGGTTCGCCTGGCGCAGGCCAGCCGCCTGCTCCCCCAGAAGGGGTGACAGGTACACCAGCTCCTACGATAATGGCGATGATCCCCATCGAGGTGGCTACCCCAAAGCCGGATGGTTCCATTATCCATGTGGTTCAATGGGGACAGTTTCTGATCAACATTGCCAAGGCATATAAGATCCAACTCAAGGACCTGCTGGCGATGAACGGGCTTACCGAGAATGCCGTCATCTTCCCGGGCGATAAGCTACTCATTAAACCAGGCAAAACCCCTAGCGGTACGCTGGATGCAACCGGAGTAGGAATATCAGAGGCGGGTAAAAGTGCGAGAGCCCTTTCAACACCTTCGCCGGCCGCAAAGCGGCTAACCGCAACACCCGTGCCTGCCTCGTCGACCCCGCAGCAGGTAGCACTTTCAAACCAGGGGGGTGCTGCTCAGCTCCTGGTCGAGCAAGAGCAAATCCCTTTAGCGCGGCCGAGTGGGTCTCCGGATTATCTGCTGATCGCTCTACTTGTGATGGCGGCGGCTGGCATAGCCCTGGTGTTATTGGGTAGCGCGCTTAAACGGGTTGCTTGAAGTCCAGGCTTGCAGGGGAAACTCAAATCGATCGTTTTACTAGCCACAAGTTAACCAATTTTCCTATTAGCTCGTCAGTAAAGTTGCGCCAAGATTTAATCGGCAAGGAGACTTGCGCCAACGCGGCCGTGGGCAGGGCGACGCTTTCATCGGTCAAGGTTGTGAGCAGTTCCTCCAGGCCAGGGTTGTGGCCTACCACCATGACGCTCTGGTATTGATCTGGTAAGTGACCGATTACATCCAGGTAGTCAGAGGGGTCGCCGGGGTAGAAACTGTCCTGGATTTCGATCTCCCCTTCGAAGCCGCAGTTCTCGGCGACCGCCTCAGCTGTCTTGCGGGCACGGAGAGCGGGTGAGCTGAGGATCAGGTCTGGCACGATACCCTCCTCCCGCAGCAGAAAGCCGACGCGGGGCGCATCCCGCTTGCCGCGTTTGTTTAGAGGTCGGTCGATATCAGCCAGACTAGGCTCATCCCAGCTAGACTTGGCATGGCGTAAGATCAACAGGGATTTCAATATTGAGTCCTGGGTTTTCTACTGACCTAGGCGGGAACGTTCGAACGTCACAATCCCCTCATCCAGCTTTTGGTAGAGCGGCGCAGGCTGCTCAAGCGGTTGCCCGGGGGACAGCTGGCTGGGCTCCCAACGGCCAATCGCATCTCCTTGGCGATAACGCAATACCTGGTGCTCTCCCAGGCTGTCTGTACAAGATTCGACAAACTGCTCACCGAAAAGGGGTTGTGTGTAACCCAGATATGTATGCAGACGTTCGCTGGTGAAGGGTAAGAACGGCGCGAGCAACACTTTGAGCGAATCGATCGCTCGCAAAGCGGTGTATACAGCAGTAGCTGCGGCGGCTTTGTCGGACTTAATCTCGAACCATGGGGCGGATTGATCCAGGTACTTGTTCACCTCCGAAGCCAGGCGGATGGCCTCGTTTAAAGCCGCCCGCAAGCGCACCGCGTCCAGGTGCGTACCAACAGTTTGAAAACCCTCTTCGACAGTTGCCAAAATCTGGCGGTCAGCGGGCTGAAGCTCACCTGGAGATGGAACACGGCCCTCCCAATGCTTGTAAGCAAAGGCGAGCACCCGGTTGGCGAGGTTGCCCCAAGTGGCGACCAGCTCGTTGTTATTGCGATTGAGGAAATCCTGCCAGTCCCAATCTGAGTCTTTAGCTTCAGGCATGTTCGCCGTCAGATAGTAGCGCAAGGGGTCTGGATCATAACGCGAAAGGAAATCCAATCCCCAGACAGCCCAATTCCGGCTGCCCGAGATTTTCTGCCCCTCCAGGTTCATAAACTCATTGGCGGGGATGTCATAGGGTAAGCTCAAAGCCGGGTCTTCTCGTTCTTCGAAGATTTTTGCGAACCAACCATCGGCGCCGATCAATTGTCCTGGCCAAAACACGGCATGGAATGGGATATTATCCTTGCCGATGAAGTAATATGATCGCGCTTCGGGATCGTACCACCAGTCGTGCCAGGCGTCCGGTTTGCCATTGATCTGCGCCCATTCGATAGCAGCCGAGAGGTAACCGATCACAGCCTCAAACCAGACATACAAGCACTTGCCCTCCCAGCCCTCCACAGGGACCGGGATGCCCCAGTCCAAGTCACGCGTGATGGCGCGGCCACGCAAACTGTCAGCCAGAATCTGACCCAGGGACTGGCGCACTACGTTTGGGCGTAAGTAGCTCTCACGCTGGCGCAAGAAATCCAAGATCGCGGGTTGTAACTTACCATAATCGAGGTAAAAGTGCTCTGTCTCGCGCAGCTCAGGCGGCGAACCGTCGATCTTTGAGCGTGGGTTGATCAACTGGGTAGCCTCAAGCAGGTTGCCGCATCGATCGCACTGGTCACCCCGGGCGTTGGAGTAGCCACAAATGTAACAGGTACCTTCGATGTAGCGGTCGGGGAGAAAACGCGCCTGCGCGGGGGCATACCATTGCTGCTGACGATCCGTGTACAGATAGTGACTTCTATGGAGCGCCAGAAAGATCGATTGCGAAACCTTGAAGTGGTTGTCGGTATGCGTGCTGGTGAACAGATCATAGGTCAGGCCGAGCTTCTGGAATAGCTCTAGGAAGCCAGTGTGGTATTTTTGGTATACCTCAAGGGGAGAGGTCTGCTCGTCGTCGGCGCGCACCGTGACGGGAGTCCCGTGGGCATCCGAACCTGATACCATCAGGACATGGTTGCCCGACAGACGTTGGTAGCGTGCAAAGATGTCGGCCGGCAGATAGGAGCCGGTGATATTGCCAACATGGATCGGGGAATTGGCATAAGGCCAGGCAACAGCTACGAGGATGTTGAGGGGCATGGGATAACTCGTGCAGTTATAGGTATTCCCGCAGCAGGCGGGCACGACGTGGGTGACGTAAGCGACGTAAAGCTTTTCCTTCGATCTGGCGGATGCGCTCGCGCGTCAAACCAAATTTCTGGCCGACTTCCTCCAGTGTGTTAGGTTGGTTATCGTCCAATCCAAAGCGTAAACGCAGGATGCGCGCCTCACGCGGTGAGAGGGTAGACAGGACTTCATTGATGCGTTCGCGCAACATTTCCTGGTAAACGATCTGTGTGGGCGAGGAGGATGTCTCATCTTCGACGAACATGCCAAATTCATTATCGTCGTCATCACCAACTGGGCTTTCCAGGGAGATCGGCGTCCAGGAAACCTTCAGCATCCACTTTACTTTGCTAATATCTGTGCTCATCTGTGTGGCGAGCTCTTCGAGAGTGGGCGGGCGGCTAAGTTTTTGTTCCATTTCGTGCGAGAGGCGGTACATCTGCCGGATGCGGTCGGTCATGTGCACAGGGACGCGAATCGTGCGACTCTGATCGGCGATGGCACGCGTGACGGTCTGGCGAATCCACCAGGTAGCATACGTCGAAAAGCGAAAGCCGCGCCTAAACTCAAACTTTTCGACCGCTCTCATTAACCCGAGATTGCCCTCTTGGATCAGGTCCAGAAAAGGGACACCATGACCAACGTATTTCTTGGCAACGCTGACGACCAGGCGAGTATTGGCTTTTATCAGCTGCTCACGGGCAAGGTATCCGTCCTGGATCAATCCTTCCAGGGTGTGCCGCCGTTTGAGTGTGCCGCGACCGTTAAGTTTAACCAGGTCGCGTAAGGCCTGTCGCGCGCATTCGATGCGCTCTGCCAGGCTGACTTCCTCTTCCAGAGAAAGCAAGGGGACGTGAGACATCTCTCTAAGGTAAAGCCCCACAGTATCATCGGATTCAATTTGGTCCAAATTGAGGGAGGGAATCTTCCTAATCGGGGTTGGCTCTGATGGAGGATCAAAACTCCCTTCATTCTCGTCTTCGTTCTCATCTGTAAGGATCTCTACGCCTCGCCGGCGTAAAGCAACCATTAAACTATTGATCTGTTCTTCATCCTCCCATGGATAGATTTCGGAAACATCTTCAGCGGTCAGATACCCTTGTGTTTCAGCCTTACTTAGCAGCGTGGTGAGAACCTTGCCCTTTTGGATGGTGTAGCCTGGGTATACCATGCACGCCCCTCCTGAAGAATTAGGACTTATTTAGAAAGAATATGCGACTGTGAAAATTGATGATATTATTCTTGCGTTCTATCTTCAAGCAGGATTCTTAATTGAGCCAAGCGAGGATCAATGACCTCGTCAATATGGTCGTGAGGATTCTCGTTGAGATTCTCGCCGCACACCGGGCAAAGTCCTTTGCATTCCGGCTTACACAAGGGGTTAATGGGAATTTCCAAGAACATATACTCGCGCACCAGCGGGGCAAGGTTGATATGGCCATCTTCGGGTAAAATCAATCCTGATTCACTGGCTGTGCGCGGCGAAAAAGCGTACAATTCTGTGAAATCGATCTCGAGCAGTTGTTCCAGATCGGTTAAGCAGCGGGCGCATTCAGTCAGCTGGGTTGCATGCATTTTAGTCTGCAGTAGCAGACCCTGCGCGGTGCGCGTGATACGGGCTGTGCCGGACAGATGGTTGAGATCAAGGTCTGGTTCTAATAATAAAGAGGGAAGATCAACAGGGAACTCTCGGCTGAAACCGACAGATTGGTTAAGCAGAAATCCGACGTTCAGCCGGAGAGCCTGGCGAGACTGGTTCATCGGTAAGGATCGACTCGCAAAATATATTTATTTAATTTACATAATCATAACATACATAGATTTAACAGTCAAGCTTCATGGGTTAATTTGACATATTATAATGCTATGATTAAGTTGCTTCTGGCGACCGGGAATACCGGTAAGGCGCGCGAATTTATGGCTCTGTTGCAGGACATAGCCATCGAACTAATCACTCTCCAAGGGATCAGATTGAAACTGGAAGTTAAGGAGGTAGGCAAGACTTACGCGGAGAACGCGGCTCTAAAGGCGCTGGCATATGCGCGCACTTCTGGTTTGCTTACCCTGGGAGATGATTCAGGCTTGGAGGTCGAAGCGTTGAGGGGAGCACCAGGTTTATATTCGGCGCGTTACGCGCCGCTCCAGGCGGCGACCGACGCTGACCGCAGGGCTTATCTTTTGGGAAATTTGAGCGGGTTATCCCGGCCCTGGCTAGCCAGATTTCATTGTACAGTGGCTCTGGCGACACCCACCGGGGAAGTTCATTTCGCCGATGGAATATGTCCAGGTGAGATTATCCCAGATGAACGGGGGTCTAATGGATTCGGATACGACCCGATTTTCCTGATTCCAGAGCTGGGGCGAACTTTGGCAGAGCTAAGCATGAGTGAAAAGAACCAGGTCAGTCATCGAGCGCGGGCAGTCAAGGCAGCACTCCCAGCCTTGCTGTCATTTTTGTAATCCATCATCTTAGGGTGTTGAACCCCCGTCCGCCTCATTATAGGTTATGATCTAGCTATGCGCAATGTTGATTTCCCTGGCTTCATTGAAAAGATCACCGTATCTCTGCGCTGGCTGATCTTGATCGTCATAAGCGTCTCGTTGATCCTCCAGGGTTCTGGCTCTTTGCCCGTTGCGGCGGTTTTATTTGGGGCGGCGATTCTGAACTTGTGGCTTATTCTGCAGCCTTTCTTCGACCGGTCTGCCGGGGTTTATCGCATCCTGATACTTGTCGTCGATCTCCTGGTCGCCAATCTTTTGTATTATTTTGTTAGCATCTTGCAAGGTACGCCTGTGTGGTCAGGCTTACTGCCGGTAATGAGTGCTGCTTTGTACTTCGAAACAAGAGGGATGCTGGTCTTCACGCTCATAACCATCCTTAGCCTGGGCTTACAGGCGTTTCTCCTTCACCCTCCGATCTCGGCGCTGGTTTCTGTCGGCCTGGCAAGTCTTCTTTACCTGGGTGTCGGGGTCTTAATGAATTTACTGCGGCAACGATTAAGGAGCGGTTTTGAGGTGTCTCAAGGAGCACAACTAATAGCCCAGCAAAAAGCTGAGCGAGTGGAGGTCGATCGTCGGCATGCGATTTATCAGCTGGTCTCCGCCCTCAGCGCAACGTTGAATTATCAGCGCGTCCTGGATACTGCGCTTGATATGTGTACCACCGCCTTGGCATCGTCCAGTGATCAGGCCGGTCCCCTGGTCAGCGCAGTGCTCCTATTCTCACAGACTAAGGCGGAGGAAACTCCCTTGCTGGTGGGCTCGGCGCGCCGTTTCACTCCAGCAGACATGCGCATCGAGCTGCAGGGGAGAAGGGGTGTGATCGGACGGGCAATCGATGATGGCGAGGCGTACCTGGCGCGCAACATAGCGAAGGACCCTGAGCTGGGAAGGATCGTTGCTATGCGGGTGTGCCGGGCGGCTTATTGTGTACCCTTGCGTACAGGGTTGGACACTTATGGCGTGATGCTCTTCGCCCATCCGGATGAGAATTTCTTCACGGAGGAACATCGTGAGATCCTCGACATCATCGGTAACCAGGCAATGATCGCCATCCAGAACGCGCGCCTCTACCATGACCTGGAACAAGAAAAAGAGCGGATGATGGAGATCCAGGAGGAAGCTCGTCGAAAACTGGCCCGCGATCTGCATGATGGTCCCACGCAGTCCGTAGCCGCGCTGGCGATGCGCGTCAACTTTGCCCGGCGGATGCTGGAACGCGATGGTAAAGCTGCGGCAGATGAACTTCATAAGGTAGAGGATCTAGCTCGAAAGACGACGAACGAACTGCGGCACATGTTATTTACCCTACGACCATTGGTGCTGGAATCACATGGGTTGACGGCAGCTCTCGAGTCGATGGCAGAAAAAATGCACGAGACCTTTAACCAAAAAGTGATCGTGATTTCCGATCAGGAGATCGTCAACAAATTAGAGATGAGCAAACAGGCGGTGGTGTTTTACATCGCTGAAGAAGCTGTCAATAACGCTCGCAAACACGCCAAAGCGGCGCATGTCTGGGTGAGATTGAAAGCGGTGGAAGATGGCATGGCTTTACTGGAAATCGAAGATGATGGAGCTGGTTTTGATCCCGGTCCGGTAAATTCTTCTTATGAGCGCCGGGGGAGTTTAGGGATGGTCAACATGCGCGAGCGCGCTGAGCTGGTAAATGGCGTGTTGAATATTGACTCTGTGGAAGGACGCGGCACACGCGTGCTGCTGCTGATTCCCCTGACTAACGAAGCTCACGAACGGCTGCGCCGCAGGCAGTGAACTCCCCCAGGTTTTTGGGGGTTCTACAAATATTGCGCCTGACTGCCCTGCTACTGGGCGTCGTTATTCTACTCTGGATATCATTTGAAGACCGGTCCGAATCCGTTGTGCTCCTGCTGGCTGGTGCAATTTGCGCCTGGTGGGCGGTGCGTCTTCTGGTTGGACGACCCTCTGGCAGGAATATCGTATTGATCCGGCATATAATCGTCTGGATTTTAGCCGGGCTGGCTATTGCCCCTCTGGCGATCTTGTTGATGGCCTTCAAGAGCGGAATCCACGGGCATGGGACACCCGATTTCACAATTCAGCAAATCCAGTCGGTGCTCTTGCGGACTCCATTCCTGGCGGTCGGCGGCCTGCTCTTGGGGGTAGGAAGCGCGCTGTGGTATTTGGCGCGGTAGAATATTAATCCAGAAAGAAGATCTATGCCCATCGCTGGAAGACTTTATTACTTTACTTATCCCGGAGAAACGCCCCCCGTCGTATTGATTCATGGAGCGGGCGGTACGCACTTGTACTGGCCGGCGGAAATCCGCCGCTTGCCTGGACATTGTACGCTGGCGATCGATTTGCCCGGGCATGGCAAGTCGTTCGGCTGCGGCCTGCAAACGATCTCTGCCTATGCCGAGTCCGTGTTAGGCTGGTTGGGAGCGGTAGGTCTAAGCCAGGCGGTGTTCGTTGGGCATTCGCTGGGCAGCGCTATAGTCCAAGAGCTGGCCCTCGATCATCCTGAGTTTGTCCTGGGCCTGATCCTGGTTGGCGCTGGGGCGCGCCTGCGTATCCACCCGGACATACTGCAAAGCAGCGCCAGCGAGGCTACCTTTCACAGCACGGTAAAGATCATTATGGAGTGGGCGTTCAGTCGACAGGCTCCCGAACGCCTGGTGGAGCTGGCCAGCCGACGCATGGCTGAGACGCGCCCAAGTGTGTTGCACGGCGATTTCCTGGCCTGCGATGCCTTTGATGTGATGGATCGGGTTGGCGAGATTAGCCAGCCGACCCTGGTGATCTGCGGAGCGGATGACCGACTAACTCCCCTGCGCTACGCTCAATTCCTAGCCAGAGAGATCGCCGCTGCCCGCCTGGAAATCATCCCAGACGCCGGGCATATGGTGATGCTAGAGCAGCCGCAAGCAGTGGCGAACTTGGTTAAGGCTTTTCTAGACAGAATTATTTGAGGTCGAGCTTGCTATTATTGTATACGATAGGTATAATTTGGTTCAGTTGGGCGGTTAGCTCAGTTGGTTAGAGCGTTGCGTTGACATCGCAAAGGTCGTAGGTTCGAGTCCTATACCGCCCACCTAATTGAGGGGCTGTCCAAAATGAATGGGCAGCCCCATTCGCGTTAAAAGAATATGTGTTCAAACGTATCAATTGTCATCTTACGCCAATTATCGGGTTGACGTTTCTTGAATTTAACCTTAATATATCTCCCAGCACAAATATTCTACACCCAATACAATATCCCCCAATCTTCACGCATCACGCGTTGCGTACTACGGAGTCTGCCATGGAAATTGGCCTGGTTCGGAAAATCGACATCGACAACGAAATGCAACAAGCTTACTTGGATTACGCCATGAGCGTAATTGTGGCACGCGCGCTACCCGATGCCCGGGATGGCCTCAAGCCAGTCCACCGCCGCATCCTATACGCCATGCACGATCTAGGGATGCGCCCGGATTCACCTTACAAGAAATCAGCCCGCATTGTGGGTGAAGTCCTGGGCAAGTACCACCCCCATGGCGATATGGCGGTGTATGAAGCCATGGCGCGTATGGCGCAAGACTTCTCGATGCGCGCCATGCTGGTAGACGGCCAGGGGAACTTCGGCAGTGTGGATGGTGATTCCCCGGCTGCGATGCGTTATACCGAGGCTCGCCTGACTGAGCTGGCTACCTATCTTTTGGCTGATATTAACAAGAATACAGTGGCTTTCAGCGAGAACTTCGACGGGACCTTGAGCGAGCCAGATGTGCTTCCGGCTGCATTTCCAAACTTGTTGGTGAATGGGGCGACGGGGATCGCGGTCGGCATGGCGACCAGCATTCCTCCGCACAACATGGGGGAGGTCACCGATGCACTAGTTTATATCTTGCAGAATTGGGAGAAGCTGGACGATATCTCGATTGAGGATTTGATGCGCTTTGTCAAGGGGCCAGATTTTCCCACTGGAGGGGTGATCATTCAGGAAACACAAGGAGATACCTTGGCCAGTGTATATGCAACGGGGCGAGGTGGAGTCACCGTACAGGCGCGTGCTCATCTGGAAGAGATGACGCGCGGCAGGAACCGGATCATCGTTACTGAACTGCCATACATGGTCAACAAGGCTTCCTTGATTGAACGTATCGCCAGCCTGGTGCGGGAGGAGCGGCTGGAGGGGATCGCCGATTTGCGCGACGAGTCCGACCGGCATGGGATGCGGATCGTGATCGAGATGAGCAAGACGGCTGACCCGGAGGCTGTTTTAAGGGATTTATATAAAAGAACACCGATGCGGAGCACATTCAGCATCATCCTCCTGGCGTTGGTGGACGGCGAGCCGCGCTTGCTGGGGCTCAAGCAAGCGCTGCGGGTGTACGTGGAGCACCGCCTGACGGTGATCCGCCGGCGAAGTGAGTACGATCTGGAGCGCGCTCGCCAGCGCGCCCATATCCTAGAAGGCTTGCGTATAGCCCTAAAGAATCTCGACGAAGTGATAGCCATGATCCGCCGCGCCCCTGATGTAGAGACCGCCCGAGTGCGTTTAATAAAACGTTATCGATTGAGTGAGGCACAGGCGCAGGCGATCCTAGAGATGCCCTTGCGCCGCCTGGCAGCACTGGAACGGAAAAGGATCGAGGATGAGTACAAAGAACTCCTGGCGCTGATCAAAGGCCTGGAAGCTTTGCTACGCTCAACAAAGAAGATGCGTCAGTTGGCGGCTGAGGAATTGCTGGCCGTCAAGGAAACCTTTGGCGACCAGCGGAGAACCCAGATCGTTCATCTCGGAGAAGGGGAGACGAAAGCTGCCTTTCTGACCACCACCGACCTGGTGCCGGAGCAAACCGTGTGGGTGATGGCTTCTCCGGAGGGTCTCATATCCTGCACCAGTGATGCGAAGCTGCCCCGCCTGAGCGGGCGCGATATCGCCGCGCATCTGGTGAGTGCTAAAACGCGCGATACGCTCTTCCTGGTGGCGGAAAATGGGGAGGCAGCGGCGATTCCGATGCACGTCCTTCCGCAGGCTGAGAAGCCCAGCGAAGGGACCCCTTTTCACAAAATTTCACCCTTGACGGCTCGCCATAGCCTGGCTGCGATCTTCACCCTTCCCCAAAGAGAAGAACGGGCAGAAGACTGGCTCATCCTTACTGCAAGTCAACAGGGCATGGTGAAAAGGACTGTGCTATCCGAACTACCCGGTGCAACAGCACAGACTTTCATGCTGGTGAAGGTCAATGAGGGCGATCGGATGGGCTGGGTATACCTTACGGACGGGCGGATGCCGGTGTTGATGGTGACTGCACAGGGATTGGCGATCCGGTTTTCACAGGAGGAAGTACGCCCGATGGGACTCGTGGCAGCCGGGGTGATGGGGATTAAGCTTCAAGGGAGGGACAGGGTAATCGGCACTGAGTTGACTCCAGTGAGGGGTGAGGTTTTTCTAGTCGCCTCAGACGGTACCGCTAAAAGGGTATCTATGGCTCAGTTTCCCAAGCAGGGACGTTATGGGCAAGGAGTGATTGCGTGGAAACTGCCGCGGGGTGTGCACGTGGCTGGGATGGCAATTGGCAAGGGTACAACGCGGGCGACGATCTATCTGGCAGAGCTGGCCCCCAAGTCTATTCGCCTGGATGAGGCCCCGCAACAGGGGCGCGCGGCGCGCGGGAAAACGATCCTGGAATTAAAGCCTACCGATCGGGTGGTCGGATTAGGATTGCCGCGCGAAATGCCCCGCCCGGCTGCAGATAAAACGATTTCCGGTGGAAAAACCCGGGATCCGAGTCGTCAGCCCAAGTCGAGTAAAAAGAGATCGAAACTTTAATACGATAATGTAAAGAACGAGTAGTGGTAGGTTATTTTTCCGTTGAACAAGCCAAGTGTGTCGTTACCATTTAAAACACTGCCCTGGCTGGAGGTGGCAGTCCAGGTGAAGTGACGGGAACTACCGCTTCCAGAGAACCCGGTGAGGGTGAAAGTGGCATTGGGCAGCAAGGAGTTGAAGACAGCCTGGTACCAGGAGCGGATGGCAGCCTGGCCCTGGATAGTGCGGGCGGCGGTGACATGCACAGCGTTCGGAGTGTAGTAGTTGATGACTTGATCCGGGTTGTGAGTGTTGAGAGCAGTCACAAATTGGTTGGTGATTTCGCCTGGAGGTGGGGTTAAGGACCAGGGGTAATCGCGGATGGTGCTCCAAACGTCGGGCACGGAAGCCCGGCAAGAATCCCAACTGTAAAAATTGGCTGCGGTGAGGTTGAGGCTTTGAACCGTCTGCAGGAAATCGAGGACTTCAGCAGTGGTGGGTTCCCAGCCTCTTTCCTGGTAGGCCGCCCCGGTCGGGATGATCGGCCGGAAGGGCGTCATTGACTGGAATTCGCGCACACTGCGAGTCAATTGTTCGCCAGCATTATGGGAAAACATCCAATAAACCTGCGGCATGTTGTAGTCGCACTTCTCCAGAAATTCACGCCAGGGCAATTGGGGGTGAAAGGATGGAAAGCGATAAGAGCACAGGGTGATGGGCGTGTTAGGAAGAGCGGCGCGTAAACGCGTCATGAATCTCTTTGCTGCTTCGGCTTTGCCCGGTTCTTTATATTCGGATTCGGCGTCGATCACATAACCGTCCAGGTTTAACCCGCGCACGCGTTCGATGGCCTTATCCGCTTCACCGATGGGGTCATTGCCTTTGACATAATGCCACCCCCAAACTTCAATGTTCCGGGCGCGCAGCGCCTGGCTGAGCGGAGGAACCAGATCGACGCCATTATAAATGTTGTAGGGGTAGATCGTGTCAGCGATCTTGATTAAGACATGCGTTAATTGGGCTTCCTGGGCGAGAGCAGCGATTGCCTGGGGATCGCCATGTTCACAATTGGGGATTTTCCAGATAAAGAAACCTTTTCCCTGGAGAGCCATCATTCCTCCTTATTCTTTATTACCTGCTCTAAAAGGCTATCCTGAAATTGGATAGGATCCCGTTTGTTTTGTGTTGTCATCTGTCGGAAATTTTAACCGAGAAGGTGGGTAGAACGCGAAGGATTTCGATAATCTGATTCTTAGAGAGATACTAGCGACTGTTCAAAGCCTGGCGCATGACTTTCAGCACCGCGTCTCGATCCGGGAGGAGAACCTGGGCACCGGTTGGGGTGATCCAATTTGTCACTTGTGCAGATCCAATGAAGTAGTGGTTTATCCGGGAAGTGTCGGCCAGCTGGGCGGCGAAGGGAAGCAAGGGAATGATATCCGAAAATTTCAGGTCGGTGGTTACGTTTTCTTTGTAAATATCGTACAAATCTCCGGCTTTTGCGATTGCGTCAAGGCTTATCAAGCGCTCAGCCATCGCTTGCAGAACTTCCTGTTGGCGGCGGTTACGCTCGAAGTCGTTGGTTGTATAACGCGAACGAGAGTACCAGAGCGCAGTTTCCCCGTCCATGTGAGTATTTCCGGGGGGGATATAGTAATAGCCATGACGATCGCGCTGGTCGCCCAGGCCTTTTTCAACGTCGACGTCAATGCCTCCCAATTCATCGATGATCCTTTCGAAGGACCAGAAATTGATCAGAATGTAATGGTCGGGCCAGACGCCAAGATTGTATGCGAAGGTCATCTGAGTGGTTTCGAAATCACCATGGGCGTGGGCGGTGTTGATGCGTTCCATTCTCCACCCAGGAATGTAGACATACAAATCGCGCGGGAAAGAAGTCAGGCTGACGGTCTTGCTTTCGGGGTTGAGAGTGAGCAAGACCAGGGTGTCCGTGCGGAAGCCGCTGGAATAGCGCCTTTGGTCTGAACCCATCAGAAGGATGTTGATCTGTCCATCTGGCTGCTTGATGCGATCGACGGGGGGTGGGATTGGGAGATAAGAATATTCGCTCGGTCCGGGGAAATTAGTAACCTTATCCTTGCGCGGTTTTGGGGCCTCGGTCGGCGGGAGGGGAGTGGGAGGCAGCGGAGTGGCGGTCGGCAGGTAGGTGGGTGTGGGGGCAAGCGGTTGGAAAGGCGTGGCGGTGGCGGTGGCATTGGCGGGCGCAGTGATTAGGATGGCTTGATTGCCGCTCACGACGGCCGGGATAGCGGCCGGAGCCAAACTAGTTAATGTGCATGCCGGGAGGAGTAAGGCAAGCAGGGCGAGGAACAAACCGTTGTAGGGGCGCATAGGGGGAACCACTCCAGTTTAATCAGAAGGATGTTGAATCCCTAGACGTTCATGGCGCTGAGGTTGTTCCCGATGCAGCGGAGGGGGGTGGTCTTTCCGCACCCGGACGGCCCGAGGAGGGTGAAGACCCGGCCCTCCGGGACCTCGAACCCGATCCGGTCCACCGCGGAAAACACCCCGCGTTCGACTTCAAAGCGCTTCAGCAGACCTGAGACGACGATCATAGGGTGGCTCGCGCGTGTTGCGGTCCGGTCAATGGACGATTCCGATCTTCGCCCCCAACCGCTGGGCGATCGCCGCCATGACCACCAGGAGGAGGACCATGAGAATCCCCAGGGCCGTGACGAAGGTGTACTGCCCCCCCTCCCAGAGATCGAAGGCCAGGATCGAGAGGACGATCGTGGACGGAGCGTAGAGAAGGATGGACGTGGAAAGCTCGCGAAGCGAGACGACGCTGACGTAAATCCAGCCGGCGACGAACCCAGGCATGAGCAGGGGCAGGATCACCTTCTGAAAGGTTTGCCGCCACGAGCCGCCGCTCAAACTGATTGTCGTAAACGAGGACTTCATACTCCGGCGGCACCGGCAGTTCCG
>Ga0209521_10000150_pt1 | contig 46406 bp, 43 predicted proteins | sample Rifsed19ft4_FD_184016 | JGI IMG/M metagenome (GOLD analysis project Ga0209521, IMG submission 184016) | Soil microbial communities from Rifle, Colorado, USA - sediment 19ft 4 (version 2) | ecosystem: Environmental > Terrestrial > Deep subsurface > Rock core/Sediment | place: Rifle, Colorado...
GTCTCGTCTACGGAGAAGCCTTCCTTGCGGACGATGTCCGCGGTAAGGTCTACGGGGAAGCCGAATGTGTCATAGAGCTTGAACGCGACGTCTCCGGGGACCTTTGTCTCGTTCATCTCCTTCATCGCCCTTATCTGCGCGTCGAGGAGATCGAGGCCCCTTTCGAGCGTTTCGAAGAACCTCTCCTCCTCGCCCTTCGTGGCCCTGAAGACCAGGTCCTTGGCCTTTACTATCTCGGGATAGATAGTCCCCATCGACTCGATGACAGCCCCGTTCACCTTGAATAGGAAGGGCTCCTTCATGCCGAGATACCTGCCGTGGCGAGCTGCCCTGCGGATAATCCTTCTTAGCACGTAGCCCCTGCCTTCGTTGCTCGGGAGAACTCCGTCTGCCATGAGGAAGGTGATGGCCCGAGCGTGGTCGGCTACGGCCCTTATCGATACGTCTGTCTCCGGGCCGGCGTTGTACTTCACGCCTGTGAGCTCGACTATCTTTTTCGTTATGGGGGAGAAGAGGTCGCTGTCGTAGTTGTTGAGCTTGCCCTGCAGGACGGCAGAGAGGCGCTCTAAGCCCATGCCAGTGTCGATGCATGGCTTTGGAAGGGGGGTGAGCCTGCCCTCGGCGCTCCTGTCGTACTGCATGAAGACGAGGTTCCAGAGCTCAAGGTACCTGTCGCAGTCGCAGCCCACGGCGCACTCCGGTCTGCCGCAGCCGACTTCCGGGCCCTGGTCGATGAGTATCTCCGAGCACGGGCCGCAAGGGCCCGTGTCGCCCATTGACCAGAAGTTGTCCTTCTCGCCGAGGCGGACTATCCTGTCATCGGGCACTCCGGCGGCCTTCTTCCATATGCCGGCCGCCTCGTCGTCCGTCTCAAAGACCGTTACCCAGAGCCTGTCCTTCGGGAGTCCCATCTCTTTCGTGAGGAACTCCCAGGCGTACCTTATCGCGTCTTCCTTGAAGTAATCTCCGAAGGAGAAGTTGCCGAGCATCTCGAAGAAGGTGTGGTGCCTCGCCGTCCTGCCCACGTTCTCGAGGTCGTTGTGCTTTCCTCCCGCCCTCATGCACCTCTGGCAGGAGGCGGCCCGCTTGTAGTCCCTTGTCTCCTCTTCGAGGAAGACGCCCTTGAACTGGACCATGCCCGCGTTGGTGAAAAGGAGCGTCGGGTCGCCCTTGGGCACGAGGCCCGAGGAGGGCACGACCGTATGGCCGTTCCTGGCGAAGTAGTCGAGGAAGCGTTTTCTTATGTCAGAGGAGGTCATATGCTCTTCCGTATATTTATTTTAATACGACCGTATCGTGGACTGTCATTGCGAGCGAAGCGAAGCAATCTCGTATTTTTGGCGCACTTTGAGATTGCGGCGTCGCTACCGCTCCTCGCAATGACGAAAAAGCTATTCGCTCTCTATCTCAGCCTTCACTCCCAGGGCCTTCATGATGGCCGCGGATGAGAAGCCGCGCGCCAGAAGGTGCCTGAAGGCCCTCTCCCTGGCCTTCTGGCCCTCGATCGCCTTGTTCCCCTTTTTCCAGCGTCTCAGGGCTTCGAGGGCAGCCTCTTCCTCAGGGGCCGCCTCGCTCAAGACCTTCTTTATGATGCCCTCTTCAACGCCCTTTGAGGCGAGGTCGCGGCCTATGCGGGCCGGGCCCCATGCCTTGTGTCTGGCGCGGGATTCGGCGAGGGCCCTCGCGAACTTCTCGTCGTCGAGAAGGCCCAGGTCCGTGAGATAGCCTGTCGTCTTTTCGATCTCCTCAGCGCCGAAGCCCTTTTCCCTGAGCTTCGAGGCTATCTCAAAGACGCTCCGCTGCCTTATGGAGAGCAGGCGGAGCGCAGTCGCGTTGGCGCTCTTCCCCGAGCCCTTCCTTTGCTCTTTTTCACTCATAGGCATAGAGGAGATGGGAGACTAAGGCTACCCCTAAAAATTGTTATTTTTCCTGATCTCTGTGTCAGGGCGAAAATAAAAATGCTCACATATATACTACATATGTTGCGTTTTTTATTTCCACCCTTCCTTGACCTCAGAAAAAATTCCTAATTTTTAGAGGCAGCCTAAATCAGAACCTTTCTATGTCAGCCGGAGGCGCCGTTGGGCCGCCTTCCTTGTCGCCGCCCTTTTCAAAGTCCTTCCAGCCCATGTCGCTCGTGCCGGATACGCCCTTGAACTTGAGGGCGAAGTCCGCAGGGTTGCTCGCCTGCCTCATGGCCTCTTCGTAGGAGATGAGCCCCTTGTTGAGGAGCGACATTATCGACTGGTCAAAGGTCTGCATGCCGTAGGTCGTGTAGCCCTTTGATATGGCGTCGGCGATGTCCTTGGTCTTCTCCTTGTCCTCGATGCACTCCCTGATGCGCGCGGTCGTTACCATGATCTCGACCGCCGGGACCCTGCCGTGGCCGTCCTTCGTGGGCATGAGCCTCTGCGAGATTATCGCCTTTATTACGCCCGCGAGCTGTATCCTTATCTGTTTCTGCTGGTAGGGCGGGAAGACCGAGACTATCCTGTTGACCGTTTCGAGCGCGTCTATGGTGTGCAGGGTCGAGAGGACGAGATGTCCTGTCTCGGCCGCGGTGAGGGCGATCTCTATCGTCTCAAGGTCCCTCATCTCGCCGACCATGATGATGTCGGGGTCCTGCCTGAGCGCGCCGCGAAGCGCCTCTGAGAAGCCTATCGCGTCGACGCCTATCTCCCTCTGGTTTATGATGCACCTCTTGTCCCTGTGCAGGAACTCGATGGGGTCCTCGGCGGATATGACGTGGCATGACTTGTGGTTGTTTATGTAGTCGAGCACAGCGGCGAGGGTGGTGGACTTTCCGCTTCCCGTGACGCCCGTGACGAGCACCAGGCCCCTCATTTCATTGGCTACCGTCTCGAGGACCTTGGGCAGGTTCAGCTCCTCGAAGGTCTGGATCTTTATGGGGATGACCCTCAATACTATGCCGACCGCGCCCCTCTGCTGGAAGACGTTGACCCTGAACCTGCCCAGGCCCGGCACGCTGTATGCCAGGTCGATCTGGTGATTGTTCTTGAAGGCCTCCTTCTGGGCGTCGTTCATTATCCGCAGGGCGGCCCTGGCTATCTCGTCGGGCGCGAGCCTCTCGTGGTTCTTTATGGGCACGAGCGAGCCGTGGACGCGCAGTATCGGCGGAACGCCAGCCTTCAAATGGACGTCCGAGGCCTTGCCCTTTACCGCGACGTTCAATATCGAGCTTAGGTCTATCTCTGCCATTACACCTGCTCCTCTTTAACCTTGATGCCGTAGTGCTGGAGTATCTTCCTCTCTATCTCGGCGGCTGTCTCGGGGTGCTCACGGAGGAACGCCCTGGCGGCCTCTCTGCCCTGGCCGAGCCTCTCTCCGCCGTAGGAGAACCATGCGCCGCTCTTCTCGACGATGTCCACGGCCGAGCCGAGGTCGAGGATGTCGCCCTCCCTCGAGATGCCCTCGTTGAAGATGATGTCGAACTCGGCGTCCCTGAACGGCGGGGCGAGCTTGTTCTTGACGACCTTGACCCTGATCCTGTTGCCTATGACCGTGTCTCCCTGCTTTATCTGGCCTATCTTCCTTATGTCCATCCTTATGGAGGCGTAGAACTTAAGCGCGTTGCCGCCGGTGGTGGTCTCCGGGCTCCCGAACATGACGCCTATCTTGTGCCGTATCTGGTTTATGAATATGACGCAGGTGTTGGACTTGCTTATGGTCGAGGTGAGCTTCCTGAGGGCCTGGCTCATGAGCCTGGCCTGGAGGCCCATGTGCTGGTCCCCCATCTCTCCCTCGAGCTCTGCCCTTGGCACGAGCGCGGCCACGGAGTCTATTACGATGAGGTCCACCGCGCCGCTCCTTATGAGGACGTCGGCTATCTCTAATCCCTGCTCTCCGGTGTCGGGCTGGGAGAGGAGCAGGTCGTCGGCGTTGACGCCGAGCTTCTTGGCGTAGGAAAGGTCAAGGGCGTGCTCCGCGTCTATGAAGGCTACCGTGCCGCCTGCCTTCTGCGCCTCCGCGGCTATGTGCAGGGTGAGGGTGGTCTTGCCTGAGGACTCGGGGCCGAAGACCTCGACGACCCGGCCCCTGGGCACGCCGCCTATGCCTAACGCTATGTCGAGGGCCGTGGAGCCTGAGGAGATGGCCGATACCTCGGCAGGGCCCGCGCCGTCCTTGCCGAGCTTCATTATGGAGCCCTTGCCGAACTGCTTCTCTATCTGGCTTATCGCCAGGTCTATCGCCTTAGCCTTGTTTGCCGAAGTTATACCGGGATTTGACATCCGCGCCTCCTTAAGGTTTTAACCGGCTGCTGAAAAAGTCCATCTGCTTTGTTGTCAGCGTCGCTCGTCACTGCAGCGTACATGAAGAGTACGCCTCATTCCTCGCTCCCCGATTTAACCGGGGCCTCGCATATGGAGCTTTTTGAGCAGCCTTAAAATCAGGTTTTTTTCAGCGACCTCTCAACAATATCTCTTTCAAAGCCGTATACTCTGCCCCGGCCGGTTTAAGCACGCTCTTGAAGAGCACGACGGATGATACGTCGAAGGCGGCCTTCAGCTCTGGCCTTACCTCTGAGAGGAGCCTGCCCATGCTCCTTCCCTCTGCCGTTGACTTTGTCCTGCAGAGCGTGAGGTGAGGGGAGAAGGCCCGGCCTTCCGGCTCAAAGCCCAGACCGTTCATCGCCTCCTCGACCTGGCGCTGGAGCCTTGAAAGCCCAGCGTTATCTATTATCCCGGCCCAGACGACCCTCGGGTACTTCGGTGTAGGGAAGCCGCCCACGCCCTCGATGACAAGGCTGAAGGGCTCAACACCCGCCGCCGCCTTCTCAAGGGCCCTGCCGATCTCGTCTATCCTGTCCTCAGCCACCTCGCCGAGGAACTTCAGCGTAAGGTGAATCGACTCCGGCCTTGCCCAGCTTATGGCCCCCGGGCCTTTATCCAGCAGGGCCTGTACTGCCTTGAGGCCCTCCTTTACCTCGGCGGGTATCCTTATGGCTATGAAGGTCCTTATCTCCGGCCTCCATTAAAAATTGTTATTTTTCCTGATCTCTGTGTCAGGGCAGAAATAAAAATGCTCACATATACGACTACATATGCTGCGCTTTTTATTTTCGCCCTTCCTTGACCTCAGAAAAAATTCCTAATTTTTAGAGGCAGCCTTTACGCCGAGCGAGGCCGCGAGCATCTTGAGGGCCGCCTCAGCCGATTGCCTCTTTATAGACTTCCTGTTTCCCTTGAAGAGGAATTTTTTTACAGTGGTCCTCTTGCCCTTGGATATCGCTATGAATACAAGGCCTACGGGTTTTTTATCCGTCCCTCCGCCTGGCCCCGCGATGCCGGTTATCGCCGCCGATATATCGGCCTTGAGGGCGCCTTGCGCGCCCCGGGACATCTCTCGGGCCGTCTCTTTCGATACTGCCCCGAAAGAGGAGAGGGTAGAGGCCTTGACGCCAAGGAGAGACCTTTTTATGCTGTTGGCGTAGGCGACGATTGCGCCCTTGAAATAATCAGAGCTCCCGGCAACGTCGGTGACGGCGCTCGAGAGGAGCCCGCCAGTGCATGACTCGGCAACGCCGAGAGTAAGCCCTTTTTTCCTGAGGGCCTCTCCTATAAGGGCCTCAAGTCTCATATGCCGGCATATATCCAGATAAGCGCATGGGCCGAGATATTCGCGTATACCCCGGCTGCCAGGTCGTCGAGCACGATGCCCGCCCCGCCCTTTAACTGCTTGTCCAGCATGCCTGCCGGATAGGGCTTAACAATATCAAAAAACCTGAAAAGAATAAATACCAATATTGCGTTCGCCAGAGTGAAGGGGAGCATGAAAAACGATACGAGATAGCCGCTTATCTCATCGGCCACTATAGAGGGATGGTCGTGCTTGCCAAAGGCCTTTGAGGCCAGGCCGGATGCCCAGACCGAGACGGCTATGACCGCCACAGTGGCGAGTCCCCGGCCCTCAAGGCTCAAATCCGAGATGAGCCATGCGGCCAGGACGCCCCAGAGCGTGCCGAAGGTGCCTGGCGCAACGGGTATTTTCCCGATATACGCGCCTGTCGCTAAGAAGATAGCTAATTTTTTCAAGGTGTTAGAATATAAACCTGCGCATATTTATGTTGAGGAGCACCCCTGCCGCTATCATCGATGTTATGAGGAAGGACCCGCCGTAGCTTATAAATGGCAAGGGCACGCCGACGACGGGCAGCAGTCCCATGACCATACCTAAATTGATGGCTATCTGCCAGAAGAACATGGACGTTATGCCGAAGGCCAGGAGGAAGCCGAACCTGTCCTTTGAGCTCGCCGCCGTGTTGAGCCCCGAGACTACAAGGGCGAGGAAGAGGCCGAGGACGATGATCCCCCCGAGGAGCCCCCATTCCTCCGCGAAAGAGGCGAATATGAAGTCGGTATGGTGCTCGGGCAGGAACATGAGTTTGCCCTGGGTGCCCTCTGTGAAGCCTTTTCCAAGGAGGCCGCCCGAGCCTATGGCGATCTTGGACTGCATGACGTGGTAGCCGCTCCCCAGGGGGTCTGCCTCAGGGTTCATGAAGCTCGTAAGCCTGGCCTTCTGGTAGTCCTTGAGGAACATCCAGCCGATGGGCGCAATCGCGGCAAAGAGGGCGGCGAGCCCGGCGATGACCCTGGTCCTTATCTTCACGACAAAGGCCATTGACCAGAATATCATCCATATTACTATGCCTGTGCCGAGGTCGGGCTGCTTCGCTATGAGGAGGAAGGGGAGCGTCATGAGAAGGCCGGGGGCCACGAGGTCCTTCATTCCCATGCCCCTGTCCGGGACCATCTTCTGGTTAAAGTACCTCGCGAGCGTGATTATGAGGGCTATCTTGGCGAACTCGGAGGGCTGCAAAGAGAAGAAGCCGAGGGATATCCACCTCTTGGCGCCGCCGAAGGAGCTGCCTATGAAAAATACCGAGATAAGGAGCAGGATGGACGCCCCGTAGATAAAGTAGGCGGTCCTCTCGAGGTACTGGTAGTTCACTATTATGGCAAGGAGCATCAAGGCCGCGCCTATGCCCATCCAGTAGACATCCTTCCTGTAGACCGATGGCATCTGCGCGTGCGTGGCGCTGTAGATGCTCGCGAAGCCTATGGCGATGAGCCCCACTATGACAGCGAGTATTATCCAGTCGAAGTGCGTGAAGAGCCGCCTGTCAATCATTCATATCCTCCTCAGGCGCCCCCTGGCGTTCCCCTGGGGCTGAAATGGGTATTACGGAGGGCTTGTCGCCCGGCGTAGCCGGAGCTGTCGTCCCTGGCGCCGGGGCCTCTCCCTCGACCCCGGCCGGAGGCGCCTCCTTGCCGAGGTATGCCTTGAAGACCTCTCTCGCGACAGGCGCCGCCGCGCTCGCCCCGAAGCCGCCGTGCTCGACTATGACCACGACCGCTATCTGCGGGTCGTCATAGGGCGCAAAGCCCGCGAACCAGGCGTGGTCGCGGTACTTGTAGGCTATGGACTCGATGTTCTTCGTCCTTTTTATAAGCCTCGCGACCTGCGCGGTGCCGGTCTTTCCGGCGATCTTCAGGTCCGTGGTCCTGCTCAGAAACCTCGCCGTGCCGCCCTCCTCGTGGGTGACTCCTCGCAGGCCGTCCCTTATGTGCGCCATGGTCTTCTCGGATATGCCGAGCTCTCCCCTCTTCTCAGGCGCTGACCTCAATATGAGCTTGCCATCGGGCGTCGTTATCTCGTCCACGAGTATCGGCCTCCAGAGGGTGCCGCCGTTGGCTATGGCCGCGTAGGCGTTCAGGAGCTGCAGCGGGGTCGTGAGCATATATCCCTGCCCCACTGAAACTGATATGGTCTCTCCCTCGTACCATTTTACCTTGTAGACCTTTCGCTTCCATTCGGAAGAGGGCACGAGGCCGGACTTTTCGTTGTGGAGCGGAATGCCGGTCTTCTCTCCGAAGCCGAATCGCTTCGTGTAGCCGGCGAGGCGGTCTATGCCGAGCTTCAATCCGACCTGGTAGAAGAACGTGTCAGAGGACTCCACGATGGCCCTGTGCACGTTTATGGTGCCGTGGCCCTCCTCCTTCCAGTCCCTGTAGGCCCTTCCGGCGAACCAGAAGGACGGGCCCGAGTATATCCGCGTCTCCGGCGTTATGACGCCCTCTTCGAGCGCGGCTGCCGCGTGTATGGGCTTGTAGGTCGACGCGGGCGGGTACTGCCCCTGTATCGCGCGGTTGTTCAACACGTTCAGCGGGTTTTCTATTATGGCCCGCCATTCCTCCCGGGTTATGCGCGTGGAGAGGGTGTTGGGGTCGAAGCCCGGCGTGCTCACCATGGCGAGGACCCTGCCAGTTTTCGGCTCCATCGCGACCACGGCCCCGACCTTGTCGCCGAGCGCGGCCCAGGCCGCCACCTGCGACTTGATGTCTATGGAGAGCTTCATGTTGTTCCCCGGATACGGCGGTATCCAGTTCACCATCCTTATCTTCCTGCCGAGGGCGTCGACCTCTATCTCCTTTCCCCCGTCGATGCCCCTCAAGTCCTTCTCAAAGTACTTCTCGAGCCCGTACTTGCCTATGAGGTCGCCGGAGGAGTACCGCTCTTCATCCTCGCGCTCTTTAAGCTCCTTCTCGCTTATCTCCCCGAGATAGCCGAGGAGGTGGGCCGTGGCCTCTCCGAAGACGTACGACCTCTTCGGCGAGACGTCGAGCATGAGGCCCGGGAGCTCGAACTTGAAGCTCTCGAACCTCACCGTCTCCTCCCAGGAGAGGTCCTCCTTCAACTTCACGGCCTGGAAGGGCGGCCTCTTTTTCGACTTCTCGAGGGTCTCGTTTATGTCCTCCTCGTCTATCTGGATGAGCTTGAGGAGCATCTCCTTTGTCTTCGGCCAGTCCTTGACGTCCTCGGGGACTATGTAGAGGTCGAAGCCGGGGCGGTTCTCGGCTATCTTCACGCCCACGCGGTCATAGACCACCCCGCGCGGAGCGGGGGCCTTTATAAGGCGCGTGGCGTTGTTCATGGACATCTCCAGGAAGTAGGAGTGCTCGAATACCTGGAGGTACCAGAGCCTTGCGGCGAGCAGGAAAAAGCAGGCCCCTACAAGGACCATGGCGGCAAAGACCCTGCCCTTGAATTCAACGGGTTCCTTGTCCTTGAAGTAGCTTCTGTTCAATTCTCGCTGTCCTTGAACTTATGGGGGGCCGTAAAGGCGTTCAGCTTCTGCAGGAGCGTTATCACGGCCGGCGCGAGCGCCCCCGTGACGATGGCGTCGAGGAAGACCCTGGAGAGGAAATAGACGTCGACGTTGGTGACAGTGAGGACGTAGTACATGAGCGCCCCCTTGACGAGGGCGGCGGCGAGCACGCCGCCCGCCCTTATTCCGGGGCTGGTGAACTGCACGAGCCTGGAGACCTGGTGCGCCGCGAGGAATATGAGCACGAGGGCAAAGGAGCTCGTGCCTATGATGCCGCCGCTGAAGGCGTCGTCGAGGTACCCGAAGGCAAAGGCCGAGAGCACGCCAGCGACGGCGGCCTTCCTGTACGCCATGTAGAAGACGATTATGAGCGGGATGTCGGGCAGCGGAAAGCCCGCGAACAGGGTGCTCTTGAGCGCGAAGTACGCGATGGTGAGCGGGAGGAAGACGAGGAACTCTCTCATATGTCTGCTTTCAAGCCCGCCGCCAGGGGACAGCGGCAGGACGCTTCTGATTGGTTTTGCGATGACCGGGGAGGGTAGGCCCGTAAGCCTAATAGTGGAAGGCGTCTTCCCTGAGGACGAGCACCTCCTCTATCTTGCCGATGTCCATGGAAGGCCTTACCTCTACGTGCTTGAAGAAGTTATCCCCGCCTTTTTCTATCTTCGTGACCTCGCCAACGACCAGGCCCTTCGGGAACACGCCGGATAGCCCGGAGGTCATTACCTGGTCGCCGACCTGCACGTCGTCGACCTGCCTTACGTACTTCAAGATGAGGCCGTCGGTGCCGTTCCCCTCGACAACGCCCTTGACGCGGGTGCGCTCTACTATTACGTCTATGTTCGACCGGAGGTCGGTAGCGAGGAGCACCCTCGTTGTGCTGCCCTGCACGTCGAGCGTCCTGCCCACGATGCCCTGCGGCGCGATTACCGCGCGGTCCTTCATTATCCCGGCATCAGCGCCCTTGTCCACCACTATGGTCCTGGTCCAGCGCTCCATGTTGAAGCCTATTATCGCGGCCCCGGTGGTGTAATAGGGGAGGCTCTCCCTGTAATCGACAAGGCTCCTCAACCGTTCATTGAGCCTTATCTCCTCTTTGAGCCTGTTGTTCTCCTCTCTGAGCGCGAGCACCGTCTTCGTGAGCGAGTCGTTCTCCTCCTTCACGCCCATGAGGGCAATGTAGTCCGACCAGACGTCCTTCGCGGCGTCCTCGACAGAGAGCACCACGCGCCCTGCCGGCGCGAGCGTGTATGAGAAGATCTCTTTCAATAGATAGCCCCTCTCGAACTCTCTCTTTCCGGTAAGGGCGAGGTGGAGGGAAAAAAGCGCCAGGAGAAGGGATATTATCGTGAGGTGGTTCTTCCTAAGGAATGAATAGATGTTCCGCTCAGTTCTCATTCAGCAGTTCGCTTCCGCTGTTAAAGTGGCGCTGGTTATGGGGGGAAACTTTCCGCCGAAAGTCTCCCGGAACTCCCGCGGGTCAGTTGGGTATGGTTACTTCCCTCAAGAGCTTCATCTCGTCGAGCACCTTGCCGGCGCCCTTGACGACGCAGGTAAGGGGGTCTTCGGCTATCGTCACGGGGAGCTGCGTTTCCTCGCGCAGTATTATGTCGAGGTTCTTGATGAGCGCTCCGCCTCCGGCGAGCACTATTCCCTTGTCCACGAGGTCCGCCGCGAGCTCTGGCGGGGTAGTCTCGAGCACGTGCTTTACGGCCTCGATGAGGGCGTTAATGGGCTCGTTCAGGGCCTCCCTTATCTCGCCCGACTCTATCGCGAGGGTGGTCGGGATGCCTGTGATGAGGTTCGAGCCCTTTATCTCGAGCTTCTGGGTCTTCTCCTCGGGCATGGGCAGGCCGAGGGTCATCTTTATCATTTCGGCCACTCCGGTGCCTATGGATAGGTTGTACTTCCTCTTTATGTACTGGACGATGACCTCGTCGAGCTTGTCTCCGCCTATCCTTATGGACTTCGACTGTACTATGCCCGCCAGAGAGATGACCGCTATCTCGGAGGTGCCGCCCCCGATGTCTACTATCATGTTGCCGGAGGGCTCTGTTATTGGAAGGCCCGCGCCTATCGCCGCCGCCATCGGCTCTTCGATGAGGTAGACCTCGGCCGCGCCCGCGGAGTAGGCCGATTCCCTTACGGCCCTCTTCTCGACCTGCGTTATGCCGGAGGGCACTCCGACTATGATGCGGGGGCGCACGAGGAGCCTTCTGTTGTGCACCTTCGCTATGAAGTACTTGAGCATCTCCTCGGTGATCTCGAAGTCCGCTATGACGCCGTCCTTCAGGGGCCTTATGGCCGATATGTTGCCGGGCGTGCGCCCCAGCATGGCCTTCGCTTCCCTGCCGACGGCAAGCACGCGCTTTCCCTTGCCGTCCTTCTTGACGGCGACGACCGAAGGCTCGTTGCAGACAATGCCCTTGCCCTTGACATATATGAGCGTGCTGGCGGTGCCCAGGTCGATGGCGAGGTCATTGGAGAAAAGACCCAATAGGTAATTTAGCATCCTGATATTGTACTCCTTTGAGGCTATCTCTTCCTCATTTTTAGAGATGCCCTTGAATTAAAACGTGATTTAAAAATAGTAACAGAAATCATTTCGGCTTAGCAAGGAAAAAAGTTGAATTTATATGCAAATTTCATTATGATGGCTGTTTGAGTATAACTATTCAGTGACCGGGATTACATCCCGGCATTTCAGGAGGCATAGATGCTCGAGGGCATAAGGAAACGGCGCAATTCCACCATAATTCTCGTGGCTTTCGCCGCCATCATCGTCGTCTTCATCTTCTGGGGCGTAGGGCCCAACGGCGGGGGCAACGACCCCGGCGTCGTCGCGAGTGTGGACGGAGAGCCTGTTACGCAGAGGGAGTACGCGAACCTCTACAAAAGGCAGGTTGATTTTTACAAGCAGACTTTCAAGGAACAGTTTACAGAGGAGATGGTCCAGAGGCTCGACCTCAAGCATAAGTCTGTAGACATCCTGATAAACAGGATACTCGCCCTCAAGGAGGCCGGCTCCCGCGGCATCGAGGCGAGCGAAAAAGAGGTCCAGGACGCGATAAGGTCCATGCCGGCGTTCAGCAACAACGGTTCCTTCGACAAGGACCTCTACTTCAAGGTCCTGGGCTCGAACAGACTGAACCCCGCCGAGTTCGAAAAGAACGTGGAAGCCGACATCATAACCGCCAAGATAAGGGCCGAGGTATTGAAGGACGTCTCCGTGACGGACGACGAGGTGCTAAAGAGGTACTTCGAGGAGAACAGGAAGGTCGACCTCAAATACATGGCCGTAGAGAGCGCCGCGATGAAGGGCGATGTCAACGTGACCGACGAGGAGGCCAGGGAATACCTCAAGAAGAACGCCTCGGATTTCATGGCGCCCTTGAAGGTGAAGGCATTCTACGCCTTCGCGAGGTACGCCGACTTCGAAGGCAAGGCCGCCCTGACAGAGGCCGAGGTCAAGGAGTACTACGAGAAGAACAAGGGTCAGTTCGAGGCCCCGGCGGCGGTGAAGGCCAGGCACATACTCATAGGGCCGGACGCGAAGGCCGCTGACAAGGACAAGGCAAAGGCCGACGCCAGGGCAAAGGCGGAGGAGATATTGAAGAAGGTAAGGTCGGGCGCCGATTTCGGGCAGATAGCGAAGCAGGCCTCGAAGGACCCGGGCAGCGCGAAGCAGGGCGGGGAGCTCGGCTGGTTCCAGAAGGGCGTAATGATAAAGGCCTTTGAAGAGGCCGCGTTCGCGCTCAATAAGAATGAAGTGAGCGCCGTAGTGGAGACCGAGTTCGGCTTCCATATCATAAAGGTCGAGGACAAGAAGGACTCGGGCTTCCTTCCGTTAAAGGAGGCCGAGCCTGCCATAAGGGAGGCGCTCTCCTCCCGGAAGTCCGTCAGCCTCGCGAGGGAAGCCCTCATGAAGCTCGACTCCAGGGTGAGCCAGGCAAAGACCGACGACGAGATGAGGAAGGCCGCGTCCTCCGAGAGGGGCATAAAGGCCTCTTTGACCGGGTACTTCTCCGAGAACGACCAGAAGGAGGAGCTCGCGAGGAACCAGGACCTCTCGCTCGCGCTCTTCAGCCTCGCTCCGGGGCAGGGATCGAGGATAATCGACACCGAGGACGGCGCCTATCTCCTCAAGGTCGTGGACAGGAAGGACGCGCACGTGCCTGACTTCAGCGAGGTGGGGCCGAAGGTAAAGGAGACAATCGCCCTTGAGAAGGCCGGCAGCGCGGCGAAGACAAAGGCCCAGCAGATATTGGAGAGGCTCAAGAACGGCGAGGAGATGGCCATGGTAGCCGCCTCAGAGAAGCTCAAGGTCGACTCGACCGGCTTCTTCGGCAGGGTGGAGGGCTTCATGCCGCGCACGGGCATATTCGTCGGCGACAAGGAGAAGATCTTCTCCCTCGACGAGAAGGCCCCGTACTTCCCGGAGGTGCTCTCCCAGAACGGCAAGCACTATGTGCTCAAGTTCTCTGGCGTGAAGGAGGCCCAGGAGGCCGGCTTCGAGATGAAGAAAGAGGATATCAGGGCGCGCCTCCTTGCCGAGAAGCAGGACGAGGTGCTCTCAAAGTGGCTCGGCGGCCTCCGTCAGAAATCCGAGATAACAGTGAACGAGGGCATGCTGTAAAGACGCGTGCGTCATGGTGTCATTCTGAGCGAAGCGAAGAATCTCTGGGATGGATTCAGTCCGGGATTCTTCAGTCGCTTCGCTCCTTCAGAATGACATGCGAAGTTTCACTAATAACAAAGGCCGGGACAACCCGGCCTTTGTTTTAAGAAGAAAAAATTCCGGAGAGAGTCGAAGATGCGCTATTCCAGGATGCTCCTGCCCACGCTGAAAGAGTCCCCGTCAGACGCGGAGGTGGTAAGCCAGAAGCTCATGATGAGGGCCGGCATGATAAGGAAGGTGGCCGCGGGCATATATACCCTGCTGCCGCTGGGCCTGAGGGCCGTAAGAAACGTCGAGAGGATAGTCAGGGAGGAGATGGACAGGGCCGGCGCACAGGAGGTATCCATGCCCGTCGTCATCCCGGCCGAGCTCTGGCAGGAGAGCGGCAGGTGGGACGAGTACGGCAAGGAGCTCCTTCGGATACGGGACAGGCACAACAGGGAGTTCTGCCTCGGCCCCACGCACGAGGAGGTCGTGACAGACATGGTGAGGAGGGAGGTAAGGTCCTACAGGGAGTTGCCACTTAACCTCTACCAGATACAGACCAAGTTCAGGGACGAGATACGCCCGAGGTTCGGCCTCATGAGGGGCAGGGAGTTCGTGATGAAGGACGCCTACTCCTTCCACGCCACGGTTGAGAGCCTCGACGCCGAGTACGAGAACATGTACGGGGCGTATACGCGCATATTCGAGAGGTGTGGCCTCGCGTTCAGGGCCGTGGAGGCCGAGACCGGGGCGATAGGCGGCAGGTTCTCGCACGAGTTTATGGTATTGGCCGAGAGCGGAGAGGACGCCATAGCGAGCTGTTTAAGGTGCACCTACGCCGCCAACATCGAGAGGGCGGAGGTGAGGGAGCCGGAGGCCGCAGAGCCCGCTGCCGGGCTCCCGATCGAGAGGGTGTCGACCCCGGGCATGAAGACGATAGAAGAGGTAAGCCGCTTCCTCAAGACAACTCCCGACAGGATGATAAAGACCCTTATCTACGATACGGACAGGGGGCTTGTGGCCGCTCTCGTGAGGGGAGACCACCAGATAAACGAGTTCAAGCTCAAGAACGTCGCGGGCTCGGCCTGGGTGAAGATGGCTGAGGAGGCACAGGTGCAAAAGGCCACGGGCGCGCCCGTTGGCTTCGCGGGGCCTGTGAAGCTCTCGATACCCGTATACGCCGACTTCGGGGTGAGGAATATCTTCGACGGTTTCACGGGCGCGAATGAGTCGGACGCTCATCTTAAGCACGTTAGCGCCTCAAGGGACTTCCACGCCGCGTATGCCGATCTGCGCAACGCCGAGTCCGGAGACGGTTGCCCGAGGTGCTCTGGCGCCTTCGAGATAAAGAGGGGCATAGAGGTAGGACACATCTTCAAGCTCGGCACAAAGTACTCCGAGGCAATGGGCGCGACCTTCCTCGACGAGGAAGGGAAGGAGCGCGTCATCACGATGGGCTGCTACGGCATAGGCGTGGGCAGGACGGCGGCGGCCGCAATAGAGCAGAACCACGACGAGGCCGGGATAATCTGGCCCAGGCCGCTTGCCCCCTTTGACTGCGTGGTGCTCCCCGTGAACGTAAAGGACGAGGAGACCCGCAAGGCGGCAGAGGCGCTCTACAACGAATTGGGCTCTGATCTCGAGGTGCTCCTCGACGACAGGGACGAGAGGGCCGGGGTGAAGTTCAAGGACGCCGACCTCATCGGCATACCGGTGCGCGTGACCATAGGGGAGAGGAATTTGAAGCAGGGCAAGGTGGAGATAAAGGAGAGAAGGGGCGGCGAGGTGCGCCTCGTCGACCTCAAGGACGCGGCGGCTGAGGTGAAAAGGTCTTTGAGTTAGAGTTGCCGGACGGATAAAGTAAAAATAGACGCCCGCCGAGCAATACGGCGGGCGTTTTTTTGGCCTTGAACCGTGAACATCCTTCTCTACTGCCTTGAACCCCTGTTCTTCAGGTATATCGCGCCGAGCGCCGCAGCGCCGAGGAGCGCCATTGTGCCGGGCTCAGGCACCTTGTGGTTGTTGCCGTCCGGAGGGCAGTATTCCCCGTTGGTGTTGCCGTTGGTGTAGCCGTTGCCGTGTTGGTTGGAATTGAAGTTAAATCCCTTTGCAAAGCTGTCAGCAGGACCGAATACGGTGAGGCCCAATGCTACGGCTGCGGCAAAAAGCAGGCTCTTTTTCATCTGTCATTCTCCTTTCTGTACGGCGGTTTTTTTCGACACGGCGGACAAAGATGCGACCTGCCTCAAAGTGAGAAACTCTCAGGACGTGTATTCTGAATTGAGGTTAGATACGTCGACCAGGAAGTCATCCACCTCCTTTGTTGGTTTATGTACCAGATTGGTTTAGCAAGGGCCGTGCCAACCTTCTTTTGTTGATAAACACAGGCATCCGGCGTCGCGGGAGTAAAATTTTTTTACTCCCGATCCGGAGGGATTATTGTCAGACGTCCTGAAGTAACGGCCTCAAGTGAGCGCGCGGCTGAGGTTTTTTTGATCTGGATATCCATGGCAATCTATTTTACAGGGCATGCTGTTTTTTTTACGTCCGCGGGGATATGAAAAATAATATGCCGCCTGGCGTTTTTTGTCAGACGGATTGACAACCACTGCTTTTGAGCTATCCTTTTTAAAAACCACTACTCAGGAGGTGCGCATGAAAAGGCTTACGGTATCAGGCTGCGCTCTTGCTATATTGACGTGTTTTGCGGTGCTTCCTGGCGTTGCTTGGGCCCAGGGCGCGTATGACACCAACACAGGGTGCGGTTTAGGGCACATGCTCTTCAAGGAGATTGGCCAGGACAAGACGCTCTTCCAGATCTTCGCCGTTACGACCAACGGGACATTCGGGAACCAGACGTTCGGCATCACCTCGGGCACTCTGGACTGCCAGCAGCCCACCACGTTCGTGAGCAACGAGAAGCTCAAGAACTTCGTGGCCGCGAACATGGAGACGCTGGCCCAGGACATGGCCGCCGGAAATGGCGAGTCCCTCGTGACCCTTGCCGAGCTCATGGAGGTTCCCGCTGAGAAGAGAGGGGCCTTCTACGCGTCTGTCCAGGCCAATTTCACGAAGATATACACCTCTTCGGACGTGCAGTCCGCCGAGGTGATAGACAACATCGCTAAGGCCGCGTTCTGATTAAGGAAAGCTGAAAAAAGGTAAGTTTGAGGTTGACACGGGCCACTTTAAGGGATATAGATTTCAAAACCCTTAAGGAGGTTTTGGATGAAAAAACTTTTGGCTGTTGGCTCATCGCTCCTTCTCGCAGGCGTGCTCTTCATGCCTGCAAGCGCTTCCGCCCAGGGCGCGTATGACACCAATACCGGGTGCGGTCTTGGTAACATGCTCTTCCAGGAGATAGGTCAGGACAAACTGCTTTTCCAGGTCTTCGCGGTGACGACCAACGGGACCTTCGGGAACCAGACGTTCGGCATCACGTCCGGGACACTCGGCTGCAAGGCCCCGTCCACGTTCGTGCAGAACGAGCGGATCGAGCGCTTCGTGGCTGACAACATGGACAGCCTCGCGCAGGACATCGCCTCTGGCAGCGGAGAGTCGCTCTCCACGCTCGCGGAGCTCCTCGATGTCCCTGTGGAGAGCAGGGCCGCTTTCTATTCGCGCCTGCAGTCCAGCTTCAACGAGATCTACACTTCGTCCAGTGTCGAGTCAGCGGACGTCATCGATGGTATCTACAGGGTTGCTTCAAACTCCTAAGAAGCGAAATACGTCACTCGCATGGCCATGCGGCTCTTCAAAAGCCGCATGGCTTCTTTTTTTGTTCCTTGCGTCCCTCCTTCTGCCTTCCCGCGCTCAAGCGGACGAGGGCTACGCCGAAGTCCTCGTTGAAAAAGCCATGTCCCTTAAGCTGCACGAACGGCGCGCCTGGCAGGTCCTCCTCCATTACAAGCCCAACATGGTGGGAGAATACCGGAGCCTCGTAGACGACCCGGGGTTCTTCAATTCGCCTCAGGGCAAGTACGACGCCAGGGAGGAGATGCGGGCGACCATAAGGGCCTTCTTCAGGACGGACGTCGATGGCGACGCCCACCCGCAATGCCTGTTCATCGCCAGGTACACGTGGCTCAAAGAGGAGCTGTCGATAGACTCCTCCCGGCTCCCTTCGGCCGACTGCAAGGGCTTCAACGAGCTCTACGAGCACGTCAGGCCCAGGCGGGCGGTCCTCATCTTTCCGGTCTCCCACATGAACAGCCCGGCCTCGATGTTCGGGCACACGCTCCTGCGCATAGATTCCGACAAGGAATCGAACATGTACTCCTTTGCCGTTAATTATTCCGCCATCACCGACGAGACGAACGGGGTCTTCTTCGCGATAAAGGGCCTTCTCGGTTTCTACGAGGGTTTTTTCGGGCTCCTGCCCTATTACGAGAAGATAAAGGAGTACAGCCACCTCGAGAACAGGGACATCTGGGAGTACCCGCTGGAGTTCACGAAGGAAGAGGTCGAGCGCATGCTCCTGCACCTCTGGGAGCTGAAGGACGTCTATACCTATTACTATTTCTTCGACGAGAATTGCTCGTATAACCTGCTGCTTGTCCTCGAGGCGGCGAGGCCCGGAGTAGATATTTCCGGGATGATGCCGCCCTGGGTCATCCCGATGGACACCGTGAGGGCCATAAGGGAGACGGGCTACAATTCGGCGGCTCCGGTCTACAGGCCGGCCAAGGCCACGAGGATAAGGCACATCGAGGGCATGGTCGGCGACGGCCTCCGGAGGCTCGCTCTCTCAGCCGCCTACGGCGTCAAGGACCCTGACGAGATAGGAAAGGACGGGGAGATACCGAAGGACGACAGGGCGAGGGTCCTGGACCTCGCGAGCGAGTATCTCCAGTACAGGTACGCCAAGCGGATGGTCGCCAAGGACGAGTACTCGGCGAGGTATCTGAAGGTGCTCGGCGCGAGGAGCAAGCTCGGGCAGATACCCGAGTACAGGATAAGTGCGCCCAAGCCGCCTGAAGAGGGGCACGGCCCCGCGCGGCTCGGCCTCGGGGCAGGCGTAAAGGCGGGGGCGTCCTTCATTTCGCTAAGGGCCAGGCCAGCCAACCACGCCCTCGCTGACCCGGACGCCGGATACCTGCCTGGCGCCGCCATAACATTCATGGAAGGCGAGGCGAGATACAACCTCACCGAAGAGAAGCTCTCGCTTGAGCGCTTTACGTTCGTGGATATAACATCCGCAGCGCCCAGGGACGAGTTCTTCAAGCCGATCTCATGGAGAGTGAGCGCCGAGGTCCAGAGGGAGGAGAGCGCCAGGCGGGAGCACAGGACCGTGCTCCGCGTATTTGGCGGCCCGGGCCTGAGCTACAATGCGCCGGGCAATTCCCTTGTCTACGCCTTTGTCGAGCCTGAGGCAAAGGCCGGGAGCGGCCTTGACGACGGCTACAGCCTCGGGGCAGGTGTCAGGGCGGGGGCCATAACAAACATAAGGGACTGGTGGAAGGCTGTGCTCGAGCTCAGGGCAATGGCCTTCGGGCCGGGGGACAGCCATACGATAGTCTCAGCCGAGCTCGATCAGACATTTTCGATAGAGCGGGACATGGCGGTGATGTTAAACATAAAGAGGGAGAGGTTCGAGGGGTTTTATTCGACCGAGGTTGTCGGGTACTGGAATTTTTACTTTTAATCGGCTGCTGAAAAAGTCCATCTGCTGTGTTGTCATCGTCGCTCGTCATTGCAGCGTACATGAAGAGTACGCCTCATTCCTCGCTCCTCGACGCCTTGCATATGGAGCTTTTTGAGCAGCCTTACGTCTCGAAATCCCTGATGCAAAGAATCAGCCCACCATCATCCTCAGTTCTTCTTCACATGATAGAAGGCCCACTTGGCGCATTCGTGGTCAGGCTGCCATCTCTGCTGTATGCTGCAGATGTATTTAAGGAGGGTGTGCTTCAAGAAGGCGAGGTCGTCCTGTATGCCCTTGACCTCCTCGGGAAAAAGCGAGAGCTCTCCGGTCAATACTGCCTCTTTCTCGGAGAGCGTGATGAGCCTCTTGAAGGTAATCTTCCGCGCTATCTTGACGCACCTGGCGACCCTCGCGGGCTCGTTCGGGAACTCGTCCGTGAACTCGAGGCTCTCCGCGCCGAGTCCGTAATTCATAAGTATGTTCTCAAGCTCCTCCCTGTGGCTCTCCGCGTCAATGACCCTGCCTTCAGCTCCGTCCATTCCCGCTCCCGCTCTCTTAAAGATTTTTTATTGCCTTGAATACAGCCGAGAAGTCCTCTTCGCCCCATCCCCTCGACAAGGTCAGGGCAAATAGCTCCTTTACCATGCCTGCGGTGAATACGGGCGATTTGAGCGCCCTTGCCATGTCCTGCAGGTTATGCAGGTCCCTGTAGATGAGAGAGCACTTGAAGTGGGCGCCGTAGTCGTCCTTCAGGACCTTCTCGCGCTTTGAGTCGAGCACGGCGGAAGCCCCCGCACCCTTTGAAAATATATCGAGAGAGAGCGCCCTGTCAAGGCCCGCCTTCTCGCCGAGCGAGACGGCCTCTGCGATCGAAGCCATGAAAGAGGCGAGGAGCAGGTTGTTCAAGAGCTTCATCCTGGTAGCGAGGCCCGGCTCCCTCAAGAAGAATATGTCGGCGCAGAGCTTCTCGATTACGGGCAGGGCCTGCCTGTACGAGGCCTCCTCGCCGCTTACGAGCATGGTGAGGCTGCCGGTCATGGCAGGGACTATGCTTCCGAGCACGGGTGATTCGAGGTAGTTCGCGCCCCTCATCTGATAAAACCTCACTTTGCAAGGAGTTTTTCGATGAGCTCGGTCTTCTCAGTCGCCCCCCAGTCTGTATAGCCCTTCTGCACAAGGGCTATCATGCCGTCCTTGTCGATGAGATAGGCCTCCGGCGCGCGCATGACCTGGTAAGCCTCTGCCACAAAGCCGTCCTCGTCCCGTATCTTGACGAATGAGAAGCCTTCCCTGTCGAAGAATTCGACCACTTTAAATAGCGGCGCGCTGTGCATCGAGTCTGCGCCAACGGATACCGCCACAAAGCCCCTGTCGCCGTACTTTTTATGCAGGGCGTCGATGGCCTTGAGCTCTGTCTGGCATTCAGTACATTTCATGCGCCAGAAATAGAGGAGCACGACCTTGCCCTTGTGCTCGGATAGCCTGAAGGGCTTCTGATCCATGTCCCTGTAGAGGAAATCGACTGATGGGCTGCCCGCTTCGAGGTTGACTATGAACTTGCTCTCTTTCACGCTGCCCTGGTCCTTGCATCCGGCAAGGAATATAATGGCGACTATTAACAGGAATATCTTTTTCATCAGGCTCCTCCGTATTGGGCAATGATAACAGATTGACTATCTTTGGAAAAGGGGGTTTTGTCATAGGCAGGCATGAAATAAGTCCATCTGCCGTGTTGGCTTCAGAAGCTCGTCGCTTAAGAGTACAAAAAGAGTACGACTCGCTCCTCGACGCCTTGCATATGGAGCTTTTTGAGCAGCCTGAATAGATTCGAGTGCTGCGTTTTTCCACCCTTTACCGTTGAAAAATGCTATCCTTCTGTGTTAATAAAACCCTTTAAAATATTGGAAATTACTGACAAGAGAGGGCAGATGGCGCAGATCTCTGAAAAGTACGACCACAGGTCAATAGAGGCGGCCTGGCAGGCCCAATGGGAGAATAACCGGGCCTTTGCCACCGGCAAGGCAAAGGGTGAAAAATACTACGTCCTTGAGATGTTCCCCTATCCCTCAGGCAAGATACACATGGGCCACGTAAGGAACTACTCCATAGGCGACGTGCTCGCGCGGTTCCTCATGATGAAGGGCAAGGACGTGCTCCACCCCATGGGCTGGGACTCCTTCGGCCTTCCGGCAGAGAACGCGGCCATACAGCACGGCATACACCCGGCAAAGTGGACATACGAGAACATCGACAACATGCGCACGCAGCTCAAGCGCATGGGCTTGAGCTACGACTGGGACAGGGAGGTGGCGACCTGCTCGCCCGAGTATTACAAATGGAACCAGTGGCTATTCTTGAGGCTCCTTGAGAAGGGGCTCGCCTACAAGAAGCGCTCTTCGGTCAACTGGTGCCCGGAGTGCGCCACAGTCCTTGCAAACGAGCAGGTCGAGGACGGCGAGTGCTGGCGCTGCTCATCCGTAGTCGAGATAAAGGAGCTCGAGCAGTGGTTCTTCAGGATTACCGCATACGCGGAAGAACTGCTTGAGCACACATACAAGCTCCCTGGCTGGCCCGAGCGCGTGCTCGTGATGCAGAGGAACTGGATAGGAAAGTCGGTCGGGGCCGAGGTCGAGTTCAAGGTCGAGGGCTCTCCTGAGTCCATACGCATATTCACCACGAGGCCCGATACCCTCTTTGGCGTGACCTTCATGTCGCTCGCGGCCGGGCATCCGATGCTGGAGAAGATAGTCTCGCCAGAGCGAAAGGCCGATGTCGAAAGATTCTCCGTCAGGGCAAAGGCAGAGGCAAAGGCGATTCGCATGAACCCCGAGGAGGTCGAGAAGGAGGGCGTCTTCACGGGGGCGTACTGCGTAAACCCGCTTACAAATGAGAGGGTGCCTGTATACGCCGCCAACTTCGTCCTCATGGAGTACGGCACAGGCGCTGTCATGGCGGTCCCCGCGCACGACCAGAGGGACTTCGAGTTCGCGAAAAAATACGGCATTCCCGTTAAGGCCGTAATAAACCCGCCTGACGCCGCGCTTGACCCGTCCGCGATGGAGGCCGCCTATGTAGACCCCGGCGTGATGGTCAACTCCGGCCCTGTGAACGGGATGAAGAGTCTTGATGCGATGGAGGCGATAATAAAATTAGTCGAAGATAAGAAGGCGGGCAAGAAGGCGATCACCTTTAAATTGAGGGACTGGGGCATATCGAGGCAGAGGTACTGGGGCTGCCCCATACCTGTCATCTACTGCGACAGGTGCGGCACTGTGCCTGTGCCGGATGAGAATCTGCCTGTAATTTTGCCTGAGGACGTGAAGCTCACCGGCAAGGGCCTGTCTCCGCTCGCTTCTTCGGATAGCTTCGTCAACGTCGAATGCCCGAAGTGCAAAGGCAGGGCGAGGCGCGAGACAGACACCATGGACACTTTTGTCGATTCGTCCTGGTACTTCCTCCGTTACGTCTCGCCAAAGGAAGCCACACTTCCTTTCAGGAAGGATGAGGCGGAATACTGGATGCCCGTAGACCAGTACATAGGCGGCATAGAGCACGCTGTCATGCACCTCCTCTACGCGAGGTTCTTCACAAAGGCGCTCCGCGACCTCGGGCTACATACGGCCGACGAGCCCTTCAAGAACCTCCTCACGCAGGGCATGGTCTGCAAGGAGATAACGAAGTGCCATGAGCACGGGTATCTCTACCCCGAGGAGGTCCTCGACGGCAAGTGCTCCATCTGCTCGAAGCCGGTCGTCATAGGCGCGGTGGAGAAGATGTCGAAGTCCAAGAAGAACGTCGTGGACCCGGACGGGATAATAAGCCACTACGGGGCCGATACGACAAGGCTCTTCTCGCTCTTCGCGGCCCCGCCCGAGAAGGACCTGGACTGGAACGAGGAGGGGGTCGAGGGCTCTTACAGGTTCTTGGGCCGCGTCTGGAGGCTTGTCGTGGAGAGGCAGGAATTGCTTGATTCCACGGAGGCGTTCAAGGCCGGAAGCGCCGTCGAAGGCGGCGCAAAGGGCCTCCACGCTACGACTCACAAGACCATACGGAAGGTCACGCAGGATATCGAGGAGAGGTTCCATTTCAACACGGCCATAAGCTCTGTCATGGAGCTTGTGAACGCCATCTACCAGTTCCTGCCGGCCCTCAACGGCAAAGGGGCTGATACCGTCGAGGCAAAGGTCTTCAGGGAGGCGGTCGAGGCTGTCGTTCTCCTCATCGCGCCGTTCGCCCCGCACATCTCCGAAGAGCTCTTCTCAAGGCTCGGCAGCACCACTCCTGTCTACAGGACGGCCTGGCCGGCCTGGAGCGCTGACGCGGTAAGGGAGGACGAGCTCGAGATACCTGTGCAGGTCAACGGCAAGGTGCGGAGCCGCGTAATGGTGCCCGCTGGAGCCGCGGAGCTCTCAGTTAAGGAGATAGTTCTTGCCGATGAGAAGATAAGAGAGACTACATCTGGAAAGTCTATCAAGAAGTTCGTCTATGTGCAGGACAAAATCGTCAACATGGTAGTGGTATGACAAAAAAAATCTTTTTAGTTCTTATGTTGTTCGTCATCTCCGGCTGCGGCTACCACGTCGCGGGAAAGGCCGGGCAGATGCCGGGCAACATAGAAACACTCTCTATCCCGATATTCACGAACAGCACATTGGAGCCCAATGTCGAGTCGGTCGTCACATCGGCATTTGTGAACGAGTTCGTGACTACCGTAAAGGTGGTGGACGAGTCTCCGTACAGGCTGGAGGGCTCGATAAACTCCTACGGCCTCACGCCTGTATCGTTCTCGAGCAGCGACGTGAACCAGGAGTACAGGCTCACTGTCTCGATGTCGCTCCGCATATACGACATCCAGAGCGGCAAAGTCGTATGGCAGGACAGGGGCGTCGTCGACACCGAGGACTTCTCGGTCAACACGGCTGATGTGGCGGCTACCAGGGACCGCGAAACAGCCGCCCTGCAGAAGCTCTCAAGGGATACGGCAAGGCTCGTCAAGGAGCGCATGCTCGAAGGGTTCTGATGGCTCTAAAACCAGTCTATTATATCTACGGCACGGACGACTACCTCGTTGACGAGAGCCTCTCGCGGATAAAGAAAGAGGCCCTGACCGGCGGCTTTGCCTCCATGAACTACCATACATATGAGGGCAAGACGCTCGACGCGGCGGATCTCGTATCTACAGCCTCGACCATGCCGGCCTTTGCCGAATGGCGCCTCATCGTCGTAAAGGGGGCGGATTTAATGAAGGCGGCGCAGGAGAAGGTCCTTGCCGAGTACGCCAGGAACCCGTCGCCCACGACCTGCCTTGTATTCATTTCCAACGCCGCGAAGGCCGACAGGGGTTCCGCCCTTGTGAAGGCCCTTGAGGAGGGCGGCTATCTTAAGGCCTGCAACCGCCTCTCTGACCCCGAGATATTGAGGTGGATTAAGGAGGAGGCCGCGCGCCAGGGCAAGACAATCGCCGATGTCGCGGCAAAGAGGCTCCTCGAGACAGCCGGAAACCGGCTCCGCGATATAAAGGGCGAGCTCGACAAGATAGTCCTCTTTGTCGGCGAGAAGGCGGCCATAGAAGAGGCGGATGTAGAGGAGTCGGGCCTCGAATGCAGGGAAGAGTCGATCTTCAGCCTCTCCGACGCTATCGGAAAGAAGGACATCAAAGAGGCCTTCAGGCTATACGAGAAGCTCTCGGACGAAGAGCCCCTGAAGGTGCTCGGCGCGATCTCACGGCAGATGAGGACCCTATTGAAGATAAAGGCCCTCCAGGCAAAGGGCACTCCCCCACAAAAGATACCCGGCCTCACCGGCCTGTTCCCAAAATATGCCGACGATTACATGAAGAGGAGCAGGCTCTTCAGTGAAAAAGAACTGAAGACCGCCATGACGAGGCTCCTGGCGGCGGATACCGACCTAAAGACCGGCAGGGCGCCGGAGGGGTCCGTCCTGCCGAGAGTGATAATGGAGCTCTGCGGGAAGTAGAGTTCATGCATGGAAACTGTCCATCTGCTTTGTTGTCATCGTCGCGGCAAAAGCGACGTACGGCAAAGAGTACGCCTCATTCCTCGCTCCCCGATTTAAACTGGGGCCTCGCACCTGGACGTTTCATGCATGAAGTTAGGTTTTGAAGCATTGTAGGGTGCGCCGTGCGCACCATTTAACTTGGCAGGAGAGCATCCATGTCAATAGGATCATTTGTATTTAACCTTGCCGGTGCGATAGTATTTTTCATCCTCTTCCTCAAAACCAGGCAGACCCATAAAGGTCTGGGCACTACCTGCCTTATGCTCGCTGCCGGAAACATCCTCTACATCTTTGCAAGTTTTATGATGTGAATAAGGCGGGTATGGTGGGCTGTGCCCACCATGAAAGCGCAAAAAATAAGGCAATTTTCTCCGGCGGGCCCTGTCCGCCAATTTTTTTTGCATTTAAAAAAAGACTGAGGTACATTATTGGGCTCGTAAGACAGGCTTTCGAGCAAAGCCGGAGTAAACTGGAAGAGGTGGAGATGAGTAAGGGACAGATTTCGCAATTTATTGAACGGCATTACCGTCATTTCAACGCCGCCGCCCTGGTGGACGCCGCAAAGGGATATGAGGAGCACCTCAACAAGGGCGGGAAGATGATGGTAACGCTGGCGGGCGCAATGAGCACGGCGGAGCTCGGCAAATCGCTCGCAGAGATGATCAGGCAGGGCAAGATCGACATAATCACCTGCACGGGCGCGAACCTGGAGGAGGACGTCTTTAACCTCGTTGCCCATACGCACTACAAGCGCATACCGGCTTACAGGGACTTAACGCCTGACGACGAATGGGAGCTCCTGCAGAAGGGCTTCAACAGGGTGACTGACACCTGCATCCCCGAGGGCGAGGCAATACGCCGGATCGAGCACCATATATACAAGCTCTGGAAGGATGCCAACGACAGGGGAGAGAGCCGCCTTCCTCACGAGTATTTCTACGAGCTACTCCGTAGCGGCGTTCTCAAGGAAAATTACGAGATTGACCCCAGGGACAGCTGGCTCCTCGCCGCATGCGAGAGAAACCTGCCCATCATCGTGCCGGGCTGGGAGGACTCGACCCTCGGCAATATCTTCGCCTCCTATTGTGTGACAGGGGAACTGAAGCCCACGACCATAAAGTCAGGCATAGAGTACATGACATTCCTCGCCAAGTGGTACACCGATAATAGCAAGGGGCATGGCATAGGATTCTTCCAGATAGGCGGCGGCATAGCCGGAGACTTCCCGATATGCGTCGTGCCCATGCTCCAGCAGGACTTGAGGCTGAAGGACACGCCCTTCTGGGCGTACTTCTGCCAGATATCGGACTCGACCACAAGCTACGGGTCGTATTCTGGCGCTGTGCCGAACGAGAAGATAACCTGGGGCAAGCTGAGCTCAAAGACCCCGAGGTTCGTCATTGAGTCTGACGCCACGATAGTCGCCCCGCTCATCTTCGCGTGGGTGCTGGGCTGGTAATGCGTTCAAGGCTGGTCCGGCAAGCCCGGACCAGCCATATTTCTCCCCGCGCCTGCCATCTTCTATTGATGGAGTAAGTACGCTCAGTCACGGCGATTGCCTTGTACCCCGCCCTATAATATGTGACTATTACCTGTGAGATTGAGGAGTTGAATGTGATGGGCCGCCGGGTCTCGCATCTAATAATCGCATCTCTCGTTATAATCGCGGCCATCATGGCCGTTTATTTCCAGACGCTCCATTACCCGTTCGTCTTCGACGACCACTACTATATAGTCGACGAGCTTAGGGTAAAGAGCCTCTCGGGCTTCTGGCCGCCGTCAGGGACAAGGTACTTCGGATTCCTCACCTTCGCCCTCAACTATCACTTCGGCGGACTCGATACCTTCGGCTACCATATCGTAAATACAGCCATTCACGCGGCGAACTCTCTGCTCATATTCGCCCTCGTCCTCCTCGTATTCAGGACGCCTTTCATGGAGGAGGCGCAAAAACTTGAGAAGGTGAGGGGGGTTGGCTTTGCCGTCGCCCTCTCATCAGCCCTGATATTCGCCGTCCACCCTGTAAATACCCAGGCAGTCACCTACATAACCCAGAGGTTCGCCTCCCTTGCGACATTCTTCTACCTGCTTTCAGCAGTCGCATATATAAGGGCAAGGCTGTACGGGATTGGCTTCCGGTCCATTTTCTTTCTGGCCGTCTCGGTGCTCGCGGCAGTATGCGCCATGAAGACAAAGGAGATAAGCTTTACGCTCCCGTTCATGATAGCCCTTGCGGAGCTCGCCTTCTTCACGGGCCCCCTCAAGAAGAGGCTTTTCTGGCTTCTGCCGATCGCGTTGACAATTTTTGTCATACCCCTTTCGAAGATAGACGGCACGCCGCCGCCTGCCATAGCCGAGGAGACCTCGACAAGGGCAGAGTACCTCTTTACCGAATTCCGGGTCATAGTCACATACCTGAGGCTCCTCGTACTGCCGGTTGAGCAGGCGCTCGACTACGATTACAGGTCATATACCTCGTTCTTCGCTGCCCCGGTCGTGGCCTCGTTTCTCTTCCTGGCCTCGATATTCGCTCTGGGCGTTTACCTTATTACAAGAAAGACGCTCCTGAGGCTCTCTGGCTTCGGCATCATCTGGTTTTTCCTGGCAGTCTCCATTGAATCGAGCGTCATACCTCTTTTGCGCGACTTCATATTCGAGCACAGGGTCTATCTGCCCGGGATAGGCGCGTTTATCGCCCTCTCAACCCTCGCCGTCTTCGTCATCGCGAGGTCCCGCGTCTCTTTTGCCCTGCCTGCCCTTGCCGTGATCGCCATCCTCTCGGCGCCGCTGGCAGTCGCCGCCTATCAGAGAAACCTTGTCTGGAAGACCCAGATAAGCGTCTGGGAGGATTCTGTCGCAAAGCACCCTGAAAAGGCCCGGAGCCGGTATAACCTCGGGAGCCTCTACGCCGAAGAGGGGCGGATGATAGAGGCCAAAAGGGAGTTCGAGAAGGCCGTATCGATAAGGCCGGGCTTTTCAAAGCCGCATAACAACCTCGGGAACATATATTATTCAGAGGGCAGGTTCGAGGAGGCGGCAAGGGAGTACAGGCTCGCGGCGGCGCTGGACCAGGCAAACGTCGAGGCCCTCTATAACCTCGGCAACGTCTATATGGTGCTTGGCAGGAGTGGGGAGGCCATAGCAGCCTTCACAAAGTTCATCGAGAAGGCCTCTTCGGAGTATGAGGTGCAGAAGAGAGAGGCGAGGGAGAGTATCAGGCAGATGGGCGGGGGTTAGTACGGGTTCATGCATGGAATAATGGTGGGCACAGCCCACCCTATAGTCTCTGGTGGGTTCAATTTTGCAAATTGAACCCGAAAATCCGTTCAGACGTTTACGTAAATTCGGGTTCAGGGTACAACCCTGAACCGGCGACGGGCAGATTCTTCGCTTCGCTCAGAATGACAGGTTTGGTGCGCACGGCGCACCCTACAAAAAATAAAAAAAGCCTCCGGGTCTCCCCGGAGGCTTTTTGCATTTAATACGTTTGAAAGACTTACTTCGTCTTCGCGTGTACCTGCTTCGAGAGGCGAGAAATCCTTCTCGACGCATTCTTCCTGTGGAGCACGCCCTTTGACGCGGCCTTGCCGAGCTCGGATATGGCCTTCTGGAGGGTCGTCTTTGCCTCGTCGGCCTTTCCGGTTTCTATGGAGTCCCTCACCTTCTTTACGGCGGTCCTGAGTGTCGATTTAACGGAGGCGTTCCTCGCCCTCCTCTTTTCGCTCTGTTTGTGCCTCTTTATTGCCGATGCGTGGTTAGCCAAAACTCCCTCCTCTGTGCTCTTTTCCCTTAAATTAAACTACCTTTTATGATTTAAATCTGCTAATCTTTGCGAAGTTATGCCGGGCTGTAGATATGGCCGGGCCTGAACAAAAGATGATATTATTAGTTTTCAGACCTGTTGTCAAGTCATTTGGAGCCACCCGGTGAGCCACGAGAGGCGGATCACAGGGGCGGCCACCATCATAAGCGCGGCCACGGCGGCAAGCCGCGTACTCGGATACGTAAGGGACGCGGTCCTCGCCTATGTCTTTGGCGCCGGTGTCCAGGCAGACGCCTTCTTCACGGCATTCAGGATATCGAACCTGCTCCGAAGGCTCGTCGGCGAGGGCGCGCTGACCTCTGCCTTCATACCCATATTCACGGAAGAGATGAACACCCGCTCAAAGGAGGGGCTTCGCGAGCTTGCCTCGAGCGTCTTTACCCTCTTCGCGCTCATCCTTACGTTCCTCACGGTCCTCGGCGTCATATTCTCAGAGGACATAGTCAGGCTCATGGCCCCTGGCTTCCTCTCAGACCCTGAAAAGTTCTCCCTTACCGTCACCCTTACCAGGTGGATGTTCCCGTACATGGTCTTCATCGGCCTCATGGCCATCGCAATGGGCGTGCTCCATTCGCACAGGCACTTCACTGCCCCGGCCCTCGCGCCCATATTCTTGAACATCTCCATGATAACGAGCGTCCTTGTTATCGCCCCGTTCATCTCTTCCCCGGCATACGCCCTCGTGGGCGGGGTTTTGGCCGGCGGGCTCTTCCAGCTCATGTTGCAGCTCCCGTTCCTGAAGAGGTTCGACATGCTGCCGACGCTCTCGTTCAGGTGGGAGGACCAGGCCATAAAGAGGATATTTTTCCTCATGGGGCCCGCGGCCCTCGGCATAGCGGTCTACCAGATAAACCTCTTTGTCGGCATATGGTTCGCCTCCCCTCTGCCCGGGGCCGTATCATACCTCTATTACGCCGGCAGGCTCATGGAGCTGCCGCTCGGCATATTCGCCGTATCCATCAGCACCGCCGTCCTCCCGAGCCTCTCGGAGCAGGTAGCCAAAGAGGACTGGGCCGGCGTGAAGAAATCGCTCTCCTTTGCCGTGAGGCTCGTGAACTTCGTTACCATCCCGGCGACCATAGGCCTCCTTGTATTGAGCTACCCGATTGTCGAGCTCCTCTTCCAGAGGGGCGAGTTCACGGCACAGGACTCATCCGGCACAGCGATAGCGGTCTTCTATTACGCGCTCGGACTGGTGCCTATCGCCGCGGCGCGGATACTGGTGTCGGTCTTCTATTCCCTGAAGAACATATGGACGCCTGTAAAGGTATCGGTCGCGATCGCGCTCCTCAACGCCTTCTTATGTTACGTGCTCGTCGGCCCCCTTGCCCACGGAGGCCTCGCGCTCGCCTCGACCCTGTCGGCCGCCGTGAACTGCGCCGTGCTCTTCGTGATACTGAGGATGAAGTTCGGCCGCTTCGGAATAAAAGAGATGCTCACGTCAGGTGTCAAATCGACGGCAGCCTCTGTCGTGATGGGCATTATCGTCTACTTCATAGCCTTTGAGGCGTTCGATGTAACAGGAACAACAGGAAAGGTCCTCGTCGTGGCGCTCTGCGTCGGGCTCGGTCTCCTGAGCTATGTGGCAGCCGCCCGGCTCATGGGTGTCAACGAACTCGCGTTTTTAAAGGGTTTTTTGAAGCGGTGAGGGCTCTCGGGCCGCCTCAAATTGAATAAGGGTCCGAAGCCGGTAACTAATTGATTTACAACGTTATTTCATGCTTAAAATTTGAGCAACCTTCAGAACGCCCATAGAATCCGTTTCCACGATTTTTCCACCGCCATCTTTTCAACAGCTTATCCACAGCTTGTGGGGAAATCTCTTGAAGCGGTTGTTTTTAGCTCTCTTTTTTCTCTCTCTTTTTCGCTTCCTGCCAGAGACGCTCGAGTTCGTCTATAGGAGTGGATGAAAGGTCATCGCCCCTTTGGATGAGCGTCCTCTCAATATGATGGAAACGCGAGATGAACTTCGCTATCGTCTTTCGGAGCGCGTCCTCAGGGTTTACCTCCAGGAACCTTCCGACGTTGACGAGCGTGAAGAGAAGGTCGCCTAACTCGTCCTCCATCTCATCCGCGTTACGGTTTTTTACAGCCTGCTTGAACTCCGCGATCTCCTCGTCGAGTTTGAGAAGGACTTCGTTCATGTCCGTCCAGTCAAAGCCGGCCCTCGCGGCCTTCTGGCTCACCTTGTGCGCCCTTAGAAGCGCGGGCAGCACCTCGGGTATCCCGGCGAGATAGCCCTTGTCCGCCTTGTCTTTCTTCTCGACTTTTTTTATCTCGGCCCACTGCCTCAATACCTCTTCAGGCGTATCGGCCCTGCTCTCTCCGAATACGTGCGGGTGGCGGTTTATCATCTTCTCGTGAGAGAAGTCTATTACGTCGGCGAGGGTGTACTCGCCCTTTTCCCTCGCAATCTGAGAGACGAACACCACCTGGAAGAGGAGGTCGCCAAGCTCTTCTTTTATGTGAGCCGTGTCTTTGGAGTCTATGGCAGAGACGACCTCGTAGGCCTCTTCGATTATGAAAGGCGTGAGAGTCTCGTTGGTCTGCTCCCTGTCCCAGGGGCAGCCGTTCTGAGACCGGAGCCTCTCCATCAGGGCCTCGAGCTTGGCTATGTCCGGCTTCTTAGTCTCCATCGAGCCCGGTCCTCAATAAGTCCTCAGCGGTATTGATGTTCTCTACCGATTTATCTATCGGCAGCCCCTTGAAGTCTTCCTCGGTAAGGCGCAGAGCGTCTATCCTGTCCAGGAGGGCGTTTATCCTGAAGTTCCCCTCTTTTATCATCTTCTCTATGGTATCCAGGCATCTGCGTGAGTATACGGCGTGCATGGGGTGGAACCTGCCGCCTATGAAGGGCACAACGCTCTCGGCCTTTCCCGCCCTCAGCGCTACGGCTCTTATGCAGGCCTCGTCCAGGTACGGCATGTCGCAGGCGGTTACGAATACATCGTCCTTCTCGGATAGCGATAGCGCGGTATATATGCCGCCGAGGCTGCCCCCGGCGATTATGTCGGGATATACAGGGACGCCGAGCTTGTTGTAGGTCGATAGGTTTGTCGCCACTATGAACGGTATCTCGAATATGGAGCTCATTATCCTTACGGTCCGCTCGATGATGGGGCCCTCGGCGGTCTGGATAAAGGCTTTGTTGAAGCCCATCCTGCGGCTCTTTCCGCCGGCGAGGATGGCGCCTGTCATATTGAGCTTTATCAATGATTGGTCTTTCAAGGTAGGACTTGGAGACGCCGTTAAACGATCACTCCTGCTTTATCCGTATCTCTATCTCTTTTGCCTGCGAGCAGCCCTTGAGGCTCCTTATCATGCCCGTGACGCCGTCTTTTATGAGGTTCTCGATAAAGGGCTTCAATTCTATGGCCTGGCCGTTGACGAGAAGGCTTATGCCGGGTGCCTTGTGCTTTTTTATGATCTCTTTTTCTATGAGGTCGGCAATGCCCTTGAAGTCGTTTATATTATAGACGGGCAGGCGCCTTGAGACGCGGAAATCAGAGGCAAAGGCTATTAGGTTTTTGTCCTTGCCGCAGACAGGCCTCGACGATTTGCCTTTTCTTACGACCTCTATCTTCCTGAAGGGCGATTTTTTAAAGCCCTCGGTGACGACTACGTCGACGTCGGGGAAATACGACGCGATTATCCGCTCGGGCGGCCATTCATTCGCTACGTCCTTTATTACCGCGAACTTCTCCGGGGAGGAGAGGGCGACCGTAGACGCGCCAGCCTGCTTGTGCCTCCAGGAGTCCTTGCCCTCGTGGTCTATCTCAAAGCCGTGGGCGTCGTGCTTCAATACGCCCACGCTATAGCCCCTGCGGGTGAGCTCGGAGATGACCTTCTCAAGGAGCGTGGTCTTGCCGCTGCCTGACTTGCCTACTATCGATATTATGGGCGCCATGTTGGGAATATCGATAATATACTATGGGTTTGAGGTGCTGTAAATGATTTTCAAGGCCGGTTGATACTTGCTCTGTTCTCTGGTAGATTAGCCTTTCATGAAGGAGAGTGTCATGGACAAGGAAGCGTTAAGGGGGCTGCCGTCGGTAGACGAGCTTTTGAGGGCCGATGAGCTCCAGGCATACATCCGTGCCTCTTCCGCCGCCCTCGTGGCCGGGAACTTGAGGGCAGCGCTCGATGAGATACGCTCCCAAATTAACTCAGGAAACAGGGGCGGCGCGCCAAAGGATGAGATAATCGCGATGACAATCGAAAAGATCGCTCTTTTACTGAGACCCTCTGTAAGAAGGGTCATAAACGCCTCGGGCACCATACTCCATACCAATATCGGCAGGGCCGTGCTGTGCGACGAGGCGGCGGAGGCTGTCCAGTTTGCCGCAAAGGGCAACATAAACCTCGAGATAGACCTCTCGACCGGCGAAAGGGGGGAGAGGGACAGCCTTGTGGAAGGGCTCATAAAGAGGCTCACCGGAGCAGAGGCCGCCGTTGTCGTAAACAACAACGCCGCAGCGGTCCTTCTTAGCCTCAATACCCTGAGCGAAGGCAGGGAGGTCATTATATCGAGGGGCGAGCTCATAGAGATAGGCGGGTCGTTCAGGCTGCCCGAGATAATAAAGAAAAGCGGGTGCGTATTGAAGGAGGTCGGCGCCACGAACCGAACGCACCCGAAGGACTACGAGGCCGCGATAAGCCCGGATACCGCCATAATCCTCAAGGCGCATACGAGCAATTACAGGATAGTCGGCTTCACCTCTGAGGTAGGCCTCAAGGAGCTCTCCTCGATCGGCAGGAGGCATGGCATACCCGTCATGGAAGACCTCGGCAGCGGTTCGCTTGTAGACCTTTCCGTCTACGGGCTGCCAGGGGAGCCGACTGTCAGGGAAAGCCTTGAAGATGGAGCCGACCTCGTCACCTTCAGCGGCGATAAGCTCCTCGGAGGGCCTCAGGCAGGGATAATAGCCGGAAAAAAGGAGATCATCGATAAGATAAGGAAAAACCACCTCAAGCGGGCATTGAGGGCGGACAAGCTCACGCTTGCGGGCCTTGAGGCGACTCTCAGGCTCTACCTCAACCCTGAGAGGCTCTCAGAGAGACTGCCTGCCTTGAGGCACATGGTCAGGACGGTCTCCGAGATAGAAAAGGCCGCTGCGGAGGCGAAAGCGGTGCTGGGAGTTGCGCTCGGGCCGGACTATTCGATAACCATAGAGGACAGTGAAACCCAGGTCGGCGGCGGCTCGCTTCCGGGGAAGCTCCTGCCCACAAAGGTCCTTTCGATAACGTCGCCTTCACGGGGCGCGAGAGGGCTATTCGAGGCGCTGCTCTCAGGGGAGCCCGCCATACTCGGAAGGATAAACAGGGACAGGGTGCTCCTCGACATGAGGACGGTGGATTCCCCGGAAGACCTCGCTATAAGGTTGAAATAAAAAAAAGGCGGGCATTGAGCCCGCCTTTCGGAAAAGAGCTTATCTTACATACCGCTCCCGCCGCCGGTCGTTCCGCCGGGGGCTGCGCCGCGTTCAGAGCCGGGGGTCATCTTCTGCTGTTGCCCGGTGCCGGGGGCGCCTGTTGCCGATGCCGACATCTTCGCGTGCTCAAGGGCCTTCTCGGCGTTGTCTATGGCCTGCTGCGCGTTGTTCGCGGCCTCCTTAAGATGCTCGTCCTGCTGCGCCTGCTGCTGGAAGCTCCTCAGGGCTGACTTCAGGTTGTCTATCGCCTGCTGGGTCTGCTTTACGGCCTTCTGCTGCTGCTTCGTCACGTCCTGCTGGCCCGCCGCCATGCCCTTTTGCTGCTGAGTGGCGGTCGGCTGGTCCGTTCCTGCCCTGCCGTCCTGCGAGATGGCCGGGGCTGCGGCAAATACCGAGAGCATAAACGACACCGCGATTGCTGAAATAGTTGACCTCTTCATGCTAATTCCTCCTCCTTTTAATTGGTGATGCGGTTGGTAGGGAATGCCTTGTAGCGCCGGGTGCAATACCGCGGCATTCTGATCTCTTGAGTTTAAGTATATAACAATAAACGGGCCGCGCAACCCGGCCAGCCCCGTTCCCGGGATGCGGGTCCCTGGGAGGCTCCTTCTATATACTTGATTTGAAAGATTTTTTACTATATCATTATTGGAACCTGGGCGAGCTCTCATGCCCTTGCCCGCAATGGCCAATAAGATGCCTCTTTCAAGAAAATTCACTTTTTTCCTCTTCGCCGTCCTCATCCTCATATCGCTTTCCTGTCCAGCCAATGCTTCAGGGGCAAGCGCGCCCGGGGCCGAGAAGAAGAGCATAGGCCAGACCTTCGGCGGCGAGGAGCTGGTCTACGACATCGGCGTCTGGTTCTTCAGCAAGGTAGCCCAGGGCAGGCTCTTGCTCGTAAAGGACGGGCCGCATTCCTACACAGCCACGCTCACGGCCAGGACCACAGGCATAATCGACACCCTTTTGCGCCACCGGAGGGACAGGTACGTCGTGAAGCTAAGGATGAGCGCCGACGGCAGCCGCTTCCTCACTGAAAGCTTTGAGAAGACCGTGAGCATGGACAATAAAGAGGCGCGAAAGGGCACCTATCATTTCGATTACGCTAAAAAGACGATCACCTGGAAGAGTTGGGGGGCCGGCAAGGAGGAGAAGTCAGGCACAGCCAGGATGCCGGACGGCGTATATGTAGATGATCCAATAGGGGCCTTCTACAACTTCAGGTACGGGGTCTACGGCCCGATAGAGAACGGCCGCAATTACGACATACCGAGCTTCCCCAAGGAGGACCGTTTCCCGGAGATACATATAAGGGTGGCGACCGAAAAAGAGCTCAAGAAAAGGATAAGGTCCGGGAATAAGCCTGATTTCCTCGCTGACGCAAGGATAGACAAGGAGCTCTTCGGCTCAATAAACGGGGACGTCGAGATACGCTTCACACGCGGAATGCTGCCTGTCCAGGCCATAGCCAAGGGCCTGGTCTTCTTCGGAGACGTGAAGGGGAGACTCAGCGAAGTAAACCTCCTCCAAACGGCTGCTGAAAAAGGCCCATCTGCTTTGTTGTTATCATCGCTTGTCAGTGCGGCGTACGGCAAAGAGTACGCCTCGCTCCTCGCTTCCCCGATTTAAACTGGGGCCTCGCATCTGAAACTTTTTTAGCAGCCTTAACACTTCATCAAGACCTGTGCGTCTTTAAGACCACAAAGAGCAGGGCAGCCAGGGCCGACAGGGCGCTTCCGTAGAGGAATGTCGCCTCAGGCCCTACATTGTCCCAGAGATATCCGGCTACTATGCTCGCGGGCAGGAGCATGAGCCCTACGACTGTGTGATACACGCCGAAGGCGGTCGCCTTCTGCTCCCGAGGGGCGAGCGTGGCCAGGTAGGCCCGGAGAGTACCCTCGCTCATGCCCTTGTATATGCCGTAGAGCGGGAAGAGTATCCACATGTGCAGGGCGCTCGTCGCGAAGGCAACGAGCACGAAGAGGACGGAGTAGAAGATGAAGCCCGCGAGTATCATGCTGCGAAGCCCTATCCTGTCGGCAAGCGCGCCGAAAGGGGTCGAAGACGCCGCGTAGACTATATTGAAGGTCAGGTAGATTATGGGGATGAGGGCGGCGTGGACGCCAAGGTTCTCCGCCTGCAATATCATGAAGGCGTCGGCGAAGTATCCGAGCGAGAATACCCCGACCACTATGAGGTAGCGCCTGAACGGGGCGTCAAATGACTTTATTGAGAGCCTCGGCAGCTCCTTTTTCCCGTCCCTCTCTTTTCGCCTCTCGTGTATGAAGAATATGATGATAATAACTGAGATGACCGCCGGGATCGTGGCGGCGAAGAATACCAGCCTAAGGTTGTCTACGAATATGAGGAGGAGCACAAAGGCTATTCCAGGGCCGATTACCGCCCCGATGGTGTCCATTGACCTGTGAAAGCCGAAGGCAAGGCCGAGCCTGTGGTTCTCGGTCGAGTCGGCTATTATGGCGTCACGGGGCGCTGTCCTCACGCCCTTGCCGACGCGGTCTATGAACCTGGCGCCCAGGACATGGAACCAGCTTCCGGCAATGGCCATAAGCGGCCTGCTAATGGCGGAAATGCCGTACCCGGCTCCCATGAGGAGCTTTCTCCTGCCCAGCTTGTCGGATAGCCAGCCGGAAAAGACCTTTAAAATCGAGGCGGTAGCCTCGGCGATTCCCTCTATGACGCCTACGGCGGTCTTTGTGGCGCCGAGCACGTTCGTGAGGAAAAGCGGCAGGAGCGGAAAGATCATCTCGGAAGAGATGTCCATGAAAAGGCTCACGACGCCGGTAAAAAAGACGTTCCGGCTCAAGCCCAAGAAGTACTTCTTCTCTCCGTCCTTTTCCATACCCCGTGTATTCTATCGATTTCGGGGTATAATGCAAGAGCGCCGGAACGCGTAATAAAAGCCTTGACACGCTCTGGCAAAACCGATAATATTTAACATTCAATTTTCCCGGAGGATGGTAAAAAGATGCGCGCGGTAATCAAGACTGGGGGCAAGCAATACAGGATCTCTGAGGGAGACGTCCTCAGGGTAGAGAAGCTCGAGGGCGAGCCCGGTGCCAGGATCGAGCTCTCCGAAGTCCTTGCGGTTGGCGAGGGCGAAGGCATAAAGATAGGCACCCCGACGGTGGCCGGTGCCTCCGTTGTCGCCGAGATACTCGGCCATGACAAGGACAAGAAGGTCATCATCTACAAGAAGAAGAGAAGGAAGGGCTACGACAAGAGGACCGGTCACAGGCAGCCCTTCACCAGCATAAAGATCCAGGAAATCAAGGGATAAGATATTTCAGGGAGGTCTTTCGGTGGCACATAAAAAGGCAGGCGGCAGCTCAAGGAACGGCAGGGACTCCAACGGCCAGAGAAGGGGCGTAAAGCGCTTCTCCGGTCAGGTGGTCTCCGGCGGCTCCATAATAGTAAGGCAGGTCGGCAGCAGGATATATCCGGGCGAGAACGCCGGCATGGGCAGGGACTTCACCATCTTCGCGAAGGTGAGCGGCGTGGTGGAGTTCGAGGACAGGGGAGCCAAAAAGTTCGTAAATATCCTTCCGCAGTAAAAGAGGACAGGATAGATTGCAAAGGGCGGATTGGAGAGGCTCAAAGTCTTTCCGGCCGCCCTTTTTGTATTTCCGAGTGTTGTCATTGCGAGGGACTTTTGCGGGTTCAGGTTTGAAACCTGAACCCGCAAAAGTCTGTCATTCTGAGGAGCCGAAGGCGACGAAGAATCTCAGCGCGAATAATAAGGAGAGAGATCCTTATCTCGCCCCATCCCTGGGGCTCGACCCTTCGGGCTGCCGCGCCTTCGGCGCAGCATTCAATTTTTGCTATCCTGCAAAAATTGTCGCTTCGCTCAGAATGACAACAATACTGTTTTGGTCATTATAATCGACAGGAAACCTGTAAATGAAATTCATCGACGAAGCGAAGATATACGTAAAGGCAGGCAACGGCGGCAAGGGCTGCGTATCTTTCAGGCGGGAGAAGTACGTCCCAAAGGGCGGGCCTGACGGCGGAAACGGCGGCAGGGGCGCTGACGTCGTCTTCCTGGCCGACAACCGTCTGGCGAGCCTTCTCGATTTCCAGTACAAGAGGGAGTACGAGGCTGAAAAGGGCCAGCACGGCATGGGCAGCATGTGTTCAGGACGAGACGGACTCGACCTTGTGATAAAGCTCCCGGTGGGCACCCTTATAAAGGACTTTGACACGGGAGAGGTCCTCGCCGACCTTGTCGCGGACGGCCAGAGCTTCATCTGCTGCAAGGGCGGCAGGGGAGGCAAGGGCAACGCGCACTTCGCCACATCGACGCACCAGACGCCGAGGTTCGCACAGCCCGGAGAGCCTGGCGAGGAGAGAAATCTCAAAATGGAGCTCAAGCTCCTCGCAGATGTCGGCATAATAGGCTTCCCGAACGCCGGGAAATCGACACTCATTTCCCACATCTCGGCCGCAAAGCCCAAGATAGCCGACTATCCGTTCACGACCCTCGCGCCCAACCTCGGCATCGTAAAGTTCGGCGAGTTCGGCGGCTTTGTCGTTGCCGACATTCCGGGCCTCATCGAGGGCGCGCACGAGGGCAGGGGGCTCGGCGTGAAGTTCCTGAAGCACGTCGAGCGCACGAGCATATTCGTGCACATGATAGACCTCTCCCCCATTACGGGCAGGGACCCCAGGGAGGACTTCGAGATAGTGAACAGGGAGCTCCGTGCCTTCAACGCCGAGCTCTCGAAGAGGCCGCAGGTAGTTGCCCTCAATAAGACCGACATCCCCGAGGCGGACGAGAAGGCCCGGGAATTATTGAAATTCTTCAATTCTTTAGGTATAAAGGTATTTATCATTTCGGCAGCCACCGGCAAGGGGCTCAAGGAGCTTGTGAACCACGTGGGCTCAGAGGTGGCGGAGCTCAAGGGCAGAAAGTAGGCATATTTCTATCCTTATGAAAGACCTCAGGAAAAAACTGATAAAAAAGGCGCGGCGCATCGTCATCAAGGTCGGCAGCGCTGTCGTGGCAGCCGCCCCTGTTGACGGACAGGCAATATTCGAGCGGCTCGGCCATGAGATAAAGGGCCTGAAATCAACAGGCAGGGAGGCCGCCATAGTAAGCTCCGGCGCCATCGCCCTCGGAATCCGCAGGCTCGGGTTGAAAGAACGGCCTGCGACAATACCCGAGAGGCAGGCCGCCGCCGCCGTAGGGCAGGGGCAGCTCATGGCCCTCTATGACGCGGCCTTCTCAAAGGTCAACGAAAAAGCGGCCCAGGTGCTCCTTACCCATGACGACCTCGGCAGCCGAAAGCGCTTCCTCAATGCCCGCAACACACTCACTGCCCTCTTCAGGCTCGGCATCGTGCCTGTCATAAACGAGAACGACACGGTCGCTGTAGAAGAGATAAAGTTCGGCGACAACGACGCGCTCTCGGCCCTCACGACAAATCTCGTCGAGGCAGACCTCCTCCTTATCCTCTCTGACATCGACGGCCTCTATGACAAAGACCCAAAGGCCCACAAGGACGCAAAGAAGCTCGCCCTGGTCGAAGACGTGGACGAGCTCAGGATCGACGCCATAACCGACTCGACCAACTCGCTCGGCACGGGCGGCATCAAGTCCAAGTGCGAGGCGGCGAGAAGGGCGGCCCACTTCGGCGCGGCCACCATCATCGCCAACGGCAACTCGCCGGGCGTAATATCCCGCATACTCTCAGGAGAGCCGGAAGGCACGCTCTTCCTCCCCAAGGAGGACAGGCTCACGAGCAAGAAGCACTGGATAGCATTCTCCACCAGGCCGTCCGGCAGGGTCTTTGTAGACGACGGCGCAAAGGAGGCCATCTTATCGATGGGCAAGAGCCTGCTGCCTTCGGGCATTAAGGACGTGGACGGCACCTTTGACGCCGGAGAGGTCGTCCACTGCGTCGACCTCAAGGGCATGGAGTTCGCCAGGGGTGTCGCCAACTACAGCTCATCCGAACTGGGCAGGATAAAAGGGCTCAAGACCGCAGATCTCGTAAAGGTCCTCGGATACAAGGTCTACGACGAGGTTATTCATAGGGATAACCTCGTAGTTCTTTAAACGATTATTGCGTCATTGCGAGGAGCGGTTTTTCGCGACGAAGCAATCTCGTTTTTAAAGGACGAGATTGCTTCGCTTCACTCGCAATGACGATTTTTCCGGCAAATTTCAAATTTTCCTTAACTTCCAAATGGTTTCCTCCGATAGGGACGTAGCGGACAAACCGTCTTGAGGCGGGCTGCGTATCCTCCGGGGGAAAGAAAATCGTCGAAAATCAGGGCAGGTTACATTTCTTTTCCCAAGGAGATTCGCATGTCTGTGAAGGATAGTGTCCTTGAAATAGCGAGGGCCGCTCGGGCTGCTTCGCTCGGGCTATCAAGGCTTGATACCGGTAAGAAGAACGCCGCGCTCCTCAAGATGGCTGACGGGCTCGTGGCTGCGTCGGCGTATCTGAAAGAGGAGAACAGGAAGGATTTAGAGGCGGCCGGGAAGAAGGGCCTTCAGCAGGCCATGATAGAACGCCTCACTCTCTCTGACAAGGCAATCGATACGATGGCGGCCGGTTTGAGGGAGGTCGCTGCCCTGCCCGACCCCGTGGGCGAGGTTACAAAGATGTGGAAGAGGCCCAACGGCCTCATGGTCGGCAGGATGAGGATACCCATCGGGGTCATCGGCATCATCTACGAGTCCAGGCCCAACGTGACGGCGGACGCCGCGGGGCTCTGCCTCAAGTCCGGCAATGCCGTAATATTGAGGGGCGGGAGCGAGGCCATAAACTCGAATACCGCGATAGCGAAGATTTTGAACGAGTCTTGCGAGGCAGCGGGCGTATTAGGCAGGCCCATACAGGTCATCCCGACCACAGACAGGGAGGCCGTCCTCGAGATGCTTAAATTAGAGGAGTACATAGACCTCATCATACCGAGGGGCGGCGAGGGGCTTATAAGGTTCGTCGTCGAGAACTCGTTGATACCGGTCATAAAGCATTACAAGGGCGTCTGCCACGTATTCGTCGACGAGTCGGCGGATATCGAGATGGCAGAGCGGATAGCCTTCAACGCCAAGGTGCAGAGGCCGGGCGTGTGCAACTCGATGGAGACGCTCCTTGTCCATAAGGGCATCGCCGAAAGGTTCCTGCCCGGCATGTACGAGAAGTACAGGGCAGCCGGGGTGGAACTCAGAGGCTGCGAAAGGACGAGGCAGATATTGAAGGACGTAAAGGCCGCGACAGAGGAGGACTGGTCAGCCGAGTACCTCGATCTCATTCTCGCCGTAAAGGTGGTTGACGGCATGGACGAGGCCATAGACCATATCTCGAAATACGGCTCTCTCCATACGGAATCGATAGTGACCAGGGACTACGCCAACTCGCAGAGGTTTTTGCGCGAGGTAAACTCGTCTACGGTGCTCGTTAACGCCTCGACGAGGTTCTCCGACGGATACCAGCTCGGCCTGGGCGCCGAGATAGGCATATCAACGACAAAGATACACGCCTTCGGGCCAATGGGCCTCGAGGAGCTTACCACCCAGAAGTTCATAATCTACGGCGATGGGCAGGTAAGGGAATAGGGCTTTGGCCGGGGGGTAGCAAAATTTGGGTCTTTGGGATAGAATAGACACGGAAAATCGGGCGCTTTCAGACCCGGGGAGGTTGCCGTGGGAGTAAAGGGCAGATTGAAGGACATGGGCCTCGTCGACATAGTCCAGATATTCAACGCCGAGAGGAAGACTGTTGCGGTGCACCTCGGCTCTGAGATGGGCTATGGCCGCGTCTATATAAAGGACGGCCAGATAGTGCATGCCATGTACAGGGAGTTCACCGGGCCGGAGGCATTTTTCCAGCTCCTTGCCTGGAAGGACGGCGAGTTCGAGGTGGAGCCCGACGCTCAGGCCCCTGACCGCACCATAAGCGAATCCCCTGAGGGGCTCATACTCGAGGGACTGCGTAGGCTCGACGAGGCGCGCGGCAAGGGCAGGGAATCGGGCGCCAACGTCGGCGACATAGAGTCGATAAGGCTCATGAACAGGCTCCTTGAGGTAGGCATACTGGAGAAGATCTGAGGCAGATGGCCGGAGACCTTAAAAAGATAGCGATAATCGGCGCGAACAAGGAGGGATTGAAGCTCCTGCCCGTGCTCCTGGGCGACAGGCGCAGCCGCGTCGTCATGATAGCCGACCCGAACAAGAACGCCATGCTCTTCAAGTTGAAGGAGCTCGGCTACCGGATCCCCCTGAAATACGAGATAGAGGTCACGACAGACCTCGAGCGCATAAAGAAGATACAGGGCCTGGACATCATCATAAACGCCCTGCAGGACCAGCACACCGAGAAGTTCCTCGAATCCCCCGAGTTCAAGGACGTAGAGAAGCTCGGCCCCCTCTCGACGAGGCTCATCTGGGGCGTGCGGGCCTCGGTCCCGCAGGACGGCCATTTCGAGGACAAGGTCCACGAGCAGACGAACCTCCTTACCGCCTTCCGCGAGATAGTCGACGCCGTTCGCCTCACCATAGACAGGAAAGAGCTCCTCTCGGTAATATTGAAGCTCGCCACGGAATCGACCCGCGCGGAGCGCGGCTCGATCATGCTTCTCACCGACGAGAAGACGCTCCGGGTGGAGATCGCCAAGGGCATGGACGACGAGGTGGTAAGGAAGATAAGGGTGCCGATAGGCGAGGGCATCTCCGGCAAGGTCGCCGCCACCGGAAAGCCCATACTCATAAGCGGGAAGGCGCGCTCAGGGGACTTCTCCAGGCCGATGGACAGGAGCGACGTCAAGAGCGCCATGTGCGTCCCGCTTATAGTGAACGGCGAGTTCATCGGCGTCATAAACGTAAGCTCGAGCGAATCGACCCACGTCTTCACAGAGGACGACCTTGGGTTTTTGACGAGCCTCGCGGGGCTCGCCGCCGAGGTCATACAGAGGTCCAACGAGTACGAGAGCCTACGTGTCGATTCCGCGAAGTTCACCTTCTGGAAAGAGGTGGACTCGCTCATGTCCTCCCAGATCCCCCTGGAGAAGCGCCTGAGCGCCGTGTGCAAGCGCCTGGTCGAGATAGTCTCTGGCCTTACGTGCTTCATCTATATTTACGACGACGATACCGGGAGGCTCATGCTCCAGGCGTCGAGCATAAGGGACACAAAGGGCCTCGGGTTACTCACGCTCCGCCCCGGAGAGGGCATAGAGGGCTCGTCCGCCGAGGACATGACAGATACCTTCCTCGTCGACAGGACGGAGCAGGGGCACATCAAGAGGGTATATATCTCGCTCCCCATGATAACGAAGGGGCATCTCGTCGGCACGCTGAACGGCCAGCTCATCTCGAGCCAGGGCCTGTCCGTCTACCACGAGTCGTTCCTGAAGGACATACGCACGCTCCTTGCCGATAGCATCTGGAAGCACAAGCAGAACGAGCGCGAGAAGATGCGCTCCCGGAAGATGTTCGCCGTCGACGAGGCGGGCCTTGAGATGATATCCATCAGGGACACCAAGAGGCTCGTCACGATAATAGCGACCACTCCGGCGGCCATACTCGGCGCCGAGGGCGCGCTCCTTCGAGTAAAGCAGGCCGGGTCAAAGAGGTTCCAGACAGCCGCCACCTTCGGCCTCGACGACTCGAAGATAAGGGACTACTTCCTCCCCTTCGAGAAGGAGACGGTGATGGAGGTGTTGAGAAAGGGCGAGAGCGTATCGCGAGAGTTCTCCGAGGACGCGAGCCCGTACATCAGGTCGGTCCTCTCCAAGCCGCTCATGGTCAACGAGGAGATAGTCGCGGTATTGTCGCTCTTTAACAAGAGCGGAGAGGACTCGCTCTTCCCCTGCGCCTTCTCGAAGCAGGACATGGACATACTCGCGAGGTTCTCGGTCTACGCCGAGAAGGCGCTTGCGAACATCCAGCCGCCCGAGACCAGGGAAGTGAAGAGCGAGATCGCGAACGGAGGGCCGTCGCCTCTTTCCATATTCGAGCAGAAGGTCGAGCAGGAGCTCAACAGGGCAAGGCGCTTTGACAGGGGCCTCGTGCTCGCCACGGTGCGCATAGTCGGGGTAAAGGAGCTTGGCCAGGGCAGGCCGGAGTTCGAGTCCACCCTCGTCGGCCACATCAGGAGAAAGACCCGGAGCTTCGACGTCGTGATAAGATTGAACGAGGAGACCTTCGGTTTTCTCTTCCTCGACACGGACGAGAAGGTGACGAGGCTGCTGCATTCCATAACAGAGGTCATCGCCAACGAGGAGTCGTTCAAGAAGGCCTTTACAGCCGGAAAGGCCGACATACTCTACGGCTACGCCGTATTCCCCCGGGACGGCGACTCTTTCACGGAGCTTTTCACCAAGGCGTCGAACAGGGTAAAGCTCGACGTAAACAGGCCGCAAGAGCCTGATTACAAGGAGTTCGGGAACAAATGGTAACCGTGAGGTTCTTCGCCATGCTCAAGGGGCTGGCAAAGACCGAGGTCAAGGAATATAATGTAAGCTCGCCTGTAACGGTAGGGGAGCTCAAGAACCTTATAAAGCGCGATTTCCCGGCCCTGGCCGGGCTCATCGACAGCCGCTCGCTCCTCGTATCCGTCAACCAGGAGTTCGCCAGGAACGACACCCCCGTAAAGGACGGCGACGAGGTCGGCTTCCTGCCGCCCTTCTCTGGCGGGTAGTTTTTTTACATATCAAATTGCCGTCATTGCGAGGAGCATTCGCGACGAAGCAATCTCACAGGGATCCAAAATATTAGATTGCTTCGCTTCGCTCGCAATGACAATCAGGACTAAAAAATGGCTGATCTCGTAAGGATTCAGAAAGAGGACTTCTCGATAGACAAAGAGGTCAAAAACGTCATGGCCGCGTCAAAGGGCATCGGCGGCGTGGTGGTCTTTTTGGGCGCTGGCCGCGACTTCTCGAAGGGCGAGACGATAACAGGCCTCGATTTCGAGCACTACCCCGGCATGGCGGAGAAGAAGCTCGCCGACATCAGGGAGCGGGCGCTTAAGAACTTCAACATAATCGAGATGGGCATAGTCCACAGGGTCGGCGCCATAGACATAGGCGAGAACATCGTGCTGATCGTCGCGGCCTCGGCCCACAGGAACGACGCCTTCATGGCCTGCGAGTGGGCCATAACCGAGCTCAAGAGGACCACGCCCATCTGGAAGAGAGAGACGACCGGCAAGGGCGAGGTCTGGGTCTCGGAGACGCCCTGACATGGTCACTGTAGGCATACTCACGATGAGCGACAAGGGCTCCCGGGGGGAGAGGGAGGACCTCTCAGGCCGCGAGATAGAGCGCATGATAAAGGAGCTCCCCGCGGAGGTAAAGGCCTACGAGGTCATCCCCGACGAGACCGAGATAATAAAGGCAAAGATAATCGAGTACGCGGACAGGCTCGGATTGGATTTGATACTCACGACCGGCGGCACGGGCGTGACACCCAGGGACGTTACTCCCGAGGCGACAAAGGCCGTCATCGATAGGGAGCTCCCCGGCATGTCAGAGGCAATGAGGGCCGAGAGCCTCAAAAAAACGCCGAACGCCATGATCTCCCGCGCGGTCTGCGGGATAAGGAAGTGCTCGCTCATTATAAACCTGCCCGGAAGCCCCAAGGCAGTCCGTGAAAACCTCGCCGTAGTAATGCCCGCCCTCAACCACACCATAGAGAAGATAAAGGGCAGCCCGTCGGAGTGCGGGACGCC
>Ga0209521_10000152_pt1 | contig 46216 bp, 40 predicted proteins | sample Rifsed19ft4_FD_184016 | JGI IMG/M metagenome (GOLD analysis project Ga0209521, IMG submission 184016) | Soil microbial communities from Rifle, Colorado, USA - sediment 19ft 4 (version 2) | ecosystem: Environmental > Terrestrial > Deep subsurface > Rock core/Sediment | place: Rifle, Colorado...
ATAAAGAGCCTCATACTCTCAAGGGCCCCTGAGGCGGCAATTCTTGAAGCGGCCAGGAAGAAAGGCTTCAGGACGCTCCGTCATCAGGGCATACGCACCGTCATGGCAGGCCACACTACGATCGAAGAGGTACTGCAGGCCACCCAGGCTGTGGATTAGCAGGCTGTTTGGACTCAAGTAACTGAATTTCCGGCCGAAAAGACTGAAGGGCATCATCCAGTTCAATCTACCTTCGGAATAGTCAGGCCAAAAGAATATGTCTTCATTTTTTTACAGGGCAAGAGATAAGCACGGCGCGCTCGTAACCGGGAGCCTCGATGCAGCGAGCATCGAGGAGTCCGAAGCCGCGCTCGACAAGATGGGGCTCATCCCCATCAAGGTCGCGAAACAGGCGTCATCCTTCCGCCTTCCACGCATCGGGAACCTCTCCGCGAAGATACCACAGCAGGAGATAATAATGTTCAGCCGCCAGCTCGCCACGCTCTTCGGGGCCGGCGTGCCATTGAGCAGGGCGCTTTTTACGCTCGAGCGCCAGGCGGCGACGCCTGAGTTCAGCCAGGTCGTCAAGTCCATAAGGGAGGACATAGAGGCCGGAGCCGGCTTCGCTGCCTCGCTGAGAAAATATCCGAGGGTCTTCCCGGAGCTCTACTGCAGCCTCATAGAGGCCGGAGAGGCTGGCGGCATACTCGAGGCGGTGCTCAACAGGCTCTCCATGATGCTCGAGAAGAACTCCGAGAACAGGGCAAAGGTGAAGTCAGCCACCCTCTACCCGAAGATAGTCGTCGTTGGTATAGTCATCGCCGTAACCATACTCATGACCTTTGTCGTGCCGAGGTTCGCCACGCTGTACAGCTCTTTCAAGATAGAGTTGCCTCTCCCGACGCGCATGCTGATAGCGATATCCGGGTTTTTAAGCGAGTACTGGTACTTCATGGCCGCCGCTGCCGTAATCATCTACTTCGGCGTGAGGATATTCTTGAGGACAGAGGCGGGAAAGGAGCTCTGGGACTCTATCTCTCTCAAGGTGCCGGTCTTCGGGCCCATAATCCTCAAATCCGTACTCTCGAGGTTCTCACGCGTCCTCGGCGAGCTCTACAGGAGCGGCCTGCCGATACTCCAGTCCCTCGACATTGTCTCCAGGGCCGTCGACAACAGGCTCATCTCGAGGGAGGTGAAGAGGATAGAGAACGAGGTGAGGGCCGGAAAGAGCCTCTCGGCCGAGATGGCGGCCGCGGGCAAGTTTCCTCCGATAATCGTTCAGATGGTCACTGTCGGAGAGGACACGGGCAGGCTGGACGAGATGCTCTCGAAGATGTCCGATTACTATGACCAGGAGATAGACACCTCCATCAGGAACCTTACCACCACGCTGGAGCCCATACTGCTGGCCTTCATATTCGTGGTGGTCCTCTTCCTCGCGCTCGCGATATTCCTGCCCATGTGGGACATCATCAAGGTCGTGAGGAGATAGCATGCCCTGCGGAGCCTTCTTGAAGCGCGATGAAGGCCGGACGGTCTACGAGACGCTCCTCGTGACCGCGCTCGTGGCCGTGCTCATCGTCGTGGCGATCGAGCTCTACCGCGCGTCAGAGACGCGCCTCAAGGAGGCCGCGCTTGCCATAGAGCTCGCAAACATCAGGAGCGCCGTCACCCATTACGTGATACTGGAGAAGAGATTGCCGGATTCCCTCGCCGAGCTCACGAAGACCGACATATCCATACCGAAAAAAGAGCTCTCCGGCGAGTACAGGATTGTGATAGTCGGCAAATACGTCGATACTGCCTCCACTGACCCGGACGGCTGGCCCCTTGACCCGTTCGGAGCCCGGTACGGCTATGACAAGGCCACTGGCAAGGTATGGTCTGCGGCGGCCGGGTATGAGACGTGGTGAAAAAATCCTTTGATTTCATGAGGATAGAATATTAAAGTTCTTGACTTGATCTGCCGTTATAAGATATACGTAAGCCGAATAACTTAAGGAGGGGTTATGCGCAATACCCAAAAAGGTTTTACCCTGATAGAGCTCGTGATGGTCATCGTCATCCTGGGCATACTCGCCGCTGTGGCCGTACCAAGGTTCATAGACCTGCAGTCGGACGCCAAGGCCGCCACCGCCAAAGGCATAGGCGGGGCGATATCCGGCGCCGCGAACATACTGCACGCCCAGTACCTCTTGAGGGGCACTGTCTACCAGCTCGGGGATACCCACGGGACTACCAGCACCACGGCCGTCCTCTATAACGCGAACATCTCCGGCGCGTCGGTGACCGCCAACCCGACCACGCTCTCTTTGGGCGACGGCGCGGCTGTCATCACGATAACCGTGGGCGGCAGCACCTATACGCTGGACTTCACCATAGGCTCGACCACGGAAGGGCCGAAGGTCAAATATAACTGGTAATCTCCAGCATCTCCCAAGAGACCCGTTTTCGCCGGGCTGCCATCCGTGGCGCCCGGGCGTTGACGGGTTTTTTGCGTTAAGGGATTATGGTGTCTGAAGGCGTGAATGGAAAAGTGAAGACCGCGCTGGCCGTCCTCCTCCTCGCGGCGCTCTCAGCGCTGTATTTCGGCTCTGCCGTCTCAGGAGAGCTCCTCTTGACCGAAAGGGACCTTTCCGTCTTCTTCATCCCGCCGAGGCTCCTGTGGGTGGACGCTATAAGGGCAGGGGAGTTCCCGCTCTGGAACCCGTATTTCTACAGCGGGCACCCGCTCTTCGCAACGCTTCAGCCCGGAGTGCTATACCCGGTAAACGTCCTGCTGCTCCTCCTCCCGTTCGCCGTCGCGTTCAACTGGACCATCATCGTCCATTTCATGCTCGCCGGCGTCTTCACCTTCTTTCTCCTCCGCGAGATGGGCGCGAAACATGGCGGGGCCTTCACGGCGGCTGCCGTCTTCATGCTCTCCGGCTATCTCTTCTCGGTCCATAACGTGATGAGCACGCTCTTCTCCGTCACGTGGGCGCCGCTCGCCATACTCCTTTTCAGGCGCGCCGTCACCGGGAGGTCTTATATATATTCCGTACTGACCGGCATTTCTCTCGTGGCCATGTTCCTCGGCGGCGGCATAGAGGCGCTCTTCGGGACTGTTCTGCTGCTCTTTGTATTCGCGCTCTTCCCGCAGGTGCTCCTTGTTGATGACAGCGGGGCCCGGCTTCGCAATCTCCTGTTTTTAGCGTTGGCTGGAATCGTATTTCTTGCCCTCTCGGCTGTCCAGCTCCTGCCCTTCCTCGAGCTCGCCGCCCAGTCAACCCGCTCAGGCGGGCTGTCCTATACCGAGGCTACTACCTGGTCTTTTGATCTCAAGGACTTCATCCAGTTCTTCATCCCTGACCCGTACGGCTACGGGGCATCGAACGAGAAGTACTGGAGCAACCAGAGCTGGTTGAAGACCGTCTATCTCGGGGCCATCCCGTTCCTTCTGGCGGCCTTCTTTTTCCTCGACAGGAGGAGGCGCGCTCTTCCCTTCGCCTTTCTCGCGATATTCTTCCTCATGCTCGCGATGGGGAGGTATACGGCCTTCTACCCCTTTCTCTTCGATTACGTCCCTGTCATCGACAAGATACGCTACCCGGTGAAGTTCCTCTTCGCGCCGTTCCTCCTCGCAGCCGTCGCAGCCGGACTCGGCTTTGACGCGCTGAGGAAAGGGCTTGAGGAGAAGGACGCGAGGACGCGCAAGGCCGTACTCGCGATACTTGTCACATCGACCCTTGCCGCGCTCGCGTTCGGGGCACTTAACTTCTTTGAGACGGGCATAAGGGAGTACCTTGTTGCCAGGGGCATCGATTACCCGGAGTACAACAGCATCGACATAAACCTATTCAACGCCAAGCGGGTGCTCCTTTTCTACATAGTCGCGGCTGTCGTCCTCTATCTCGCCTCCCGCTCGGGCCGGATTCTCAAATATCTCTTCCTCATACTCCCTGCGGTCCTGTGCGCGGACCTCTTCTACGCGCACAACGGCTATTACATGGCGGTCCCCGAAAAGGGCTATTACGAGAAGGGGCCGATAATGGATTTTCTCGCGGGCAGGGACGAGGGGCTCTTCCGGGTCTTTGTCACGCCAAAGACAGCCAAGGAGGGCCTGCCTTCGGCAGAGACAAAGCCTGTCACCGAGGCGCTAAACGAACTCAAGAACAAATTCTCAGGCTTCAACCTCGCGCACAAGGTCTACGATTCCGGAGGCATCGAGGTCATGAGGCGCGCCGACTATTCGCTCCTCTACGAGCTCGCCTCCGCGCAGGCCTCTCCTGACGCTACGAACCTGCTATCGCTCATGAACGTAAAGTACGTCGTCTCCGTCCCTGATATAAAATCGACCGAGTTCAGGCTTGTGAAGGACACGGGCCGGGGCGATAAGGCTGGCTTCAAGATATACGAGAACCTCAATTACCTGCCCAGGTTCTTCATGGCATATGATTACAGGGTGATAAAGAAGCCGGATGAGTACCTGGAGGCCATGACTGACAAGGCCTTCAAGCCGGATGAGACCATTTTGCTCGAAGAGGAGCCTGGCGTGAGCGTACAAAGGGGACAGGGCAACTACAGCGCGGCCCTGTCTTCGTACAGGAACAACTCCGTTGAGATCAAGGTCTGGACGGAGAAGGCAGGGCTTTTCTTCGCGAGCGAGAGCTCTTATCCGGGCTGGCGGGCCTATGTAGACGGCAGGGAGGTAAAGCTCCTCAAGGCGGACCTGGTCTTCAGGGCCGTGCCCCTTGAGGCGGGCGAGCACATCGTCAGGTTCGTCTACTCTCCGCGCTCATTCAAGGCAGGGCTTGCCATTAGCGGCGCTTCGTCACTGCTTATAGCGCTCTTTCTTGTATTCCCGAAATCGGCCTTCAACGCGATAATAAGAAAAGACGCTCGTTGATTGCTCAATCGCCGAACTGAAGGAGCCTGAGCATCTTTCCCTCCAGACCCCGTTTAGCCTTTTCATTGAGCATCTGCGCCTCTTCAGTCATCCCGATGGCAGCGGCCTTTGATGCCTGCGTTGTGTACGCGTTATAGTAATACGGAGATGACGGCCTCTTATCAGGACAGGCAAAGGCTGACAGGAGCAGCGGGGGAGGGCACTCGAGCCTTATCCTTATCTCCGTTGGCAATGATTGGACAAGAGGGGTCTCTAATAAGGGATATTTATCGAGCCATGGCGGGATGTTCAACGGATCGCCCTTGAGCCTGGATTTCAATATCCAGTAATGGCCTGAGAGGGAGTTGAATTCAGAGAGTTCGGAGGTAATCACGTACGGCGGCGGCTGGAGCTTGCCGTTGTTCTTCAGATAATCCCTCTTTGGCCGCGTGCTCTCAAGGACCAACTGGGACGTGGATTCAATGACCATGTAGTTATAGGCCGGGGGGTCGACGATAACGCCCAGCGAGTTAACGAGGAGACCTGCAGCAGATAGAACGGCGCTTGCCGCTTTTATGTAAACGGCATCCAGTATGGCTGCGATCGGCGCAACGACGAGCGGCACAAGCGGCAGGAGGAACCTCGGCCCCCATGTGCCTGCGCCTTCCCAGGCCCACCATGCCGAATAGAGGAGCAGGTTGGCGGCGAACAGGGCGGCTATGAGAAGGGCCTCGATGGGTCTCGTCCTTGCAAGCCGCCAGAGGCCGAACGGGAAGAGGATGGCCAAAGGCGCATATATGAGTATGCCCTTGCTGGGGTTTATCATGAGGTCTTTTATCCCAGTGAGCATCGGGTTCACGAACATCCCGGTCTCGCTCCCGTAGCCGAAGTCAAATGGAGAGCCGAACCGGCTGTAATTGAGCCACATCATCGCCGCTCCTGAGGCTGCCAGCGGGAGAATGAAGAAGACAACGCGGATAATGGCCCTTTCTTTTACGCTCCGGTAGAGGAAATAAACGATAAAGAACGGCAGAAGGATAATGCTTGCCGCCTTTGTCAGGATGAGGGCAGAAAGCGCAGCAGCCGAGAGCACGGGATAAATGCCGGACCTGCCTTGCCTCAGGCTGCAGAGAAAGGCCAGGGTAAGAAGGAGCCCCTGCAGCGGCTCTGAGAGAAAGTTGTTCATGTAGACGAAGGCGAAGGTGCCGAATACGGAGGCCACTGACAGGAAGAGCGCCCTTCGGAAACTGAAGCCAAGCTCGATGATCACTTCGTTCAGCGCGGATGCCGTGAGGGCCAGGACCAGGAGATTGAGGAGGCCGAGCACATAATCCGGCGGTATGGAGGCAACAGCGGACACCAGGTCGTAGAGGAAGAGGAACGGCACCATTAGAAATGGCAGCCCGAGGCCGTATTTCGAATAGACCATGATCGTCTCGCCGGTGGCGAGGTTGGTCTTGACCGCGCTGCTCAAGTCTCCAAGCTCGTAGACCGATACCGAGATATTGAACATATCCATGCTGTCCGTTATGTCGAAGAATTGATGCGGAGAAAGAAAGGGGATAGATAGCGCAAGGACGATGAGAAACGGAAGCGCTTTTTTTGAGAGACGACCCGGCATTTGGATAATTGTTTTTCTTTGCCCACTTTCTTTTTTTTAAAAGAAAGTGGGTGAGAAAAGGCGTTGAATTTAGTAAAATACCGCCAGGATTATACCAGAACATGGCTTTCATAAAAAGGTTTTTAAAAGCCTCTCAGGGCGGCTTCACCATGATAGAGCTCGTCATGGTGGTGATCCTTATGGCGCTACTCGCGGCTGTAGCCGCCCCGTACCTGCAGGGCGGATCGTCGGCGTTGACGGTGCGGGCCTTTGCGCGCAAGGTCGCCGACGACGTACGCTACGCGCAGTCGCTCGCGCTCCAGAGGAGCGCTCTCGATACGCCCGCGGCGGCCAACCCGTACTTTCTCTACAGGATAGGCTTCAACACGGCAGTTCCATTCTGCGCCGGCGCGGGCCAGTACAACATCACGAACGACTCCGACAACAACGGCACATGGGGCGAGAACCCCAACGGCTCAGGGATGATCGAGAGCGCGAGGGAGCCCGCGAACGGAAGCGACACTTTCTGCGTGCGCCTCGACAGCGGCGACTACCAGGGCTTCGCTGTATCGGCGGATTTCGGCGGCTCTGTCCCAGACATACTCGCGTTCGACCAGACAGGCGTGCCTTATGACAGCGACGGGGCGAGGCTTGCGGCGACAAAGACCATAACCGTATCGAAGGACGGCCAGACCGCTACGATCGTCATCACGCCATTTACGGGGCTTACTCTGCTGCAATGAGGAACAACGACGGCTTCACTCTCATAGAGACCCTGATGGTCATCGTGCTCCTGGGCATCATGGGCACGGGCCTCGTCATGTACTTCGTGGGGCTCGGCTCATCGAGCCAGGCGCTCGTCATCGAGGGGGCCTCTCTCGCGCAGGAGAAGATGGAGGATATAAAGGCACAGGGCAAGACATCCTTCAGCGCGGTCGCATCAGAGGCCTCGGCCCCGCTCCCGGCGCCCTATGACAGGTTCACGAGGTCGGTCGAGGTATTCTGCGTGAACGAGGCTGACCTCGATACCCAGAGCGGCACCATGCCCGGGTGCGCCGATTCGGACATAAGGGCAAAGAGGGTCAATATCACTGTCTCGTGGACAGGCGGCTCCGCCGCCTTCACTACGGTAATAACGGACCATTAGCATGGCGCGAAATGATAAGGGCTTTACGCTCATAGAGATGGTCCTGTCGATAACGCTCATCGGCCTTGTCGCGGTTACGATCGGCATGCTCATCTACCAGGGGACTAAATCCTACGACATGCTCTCTTCCCAGAAGGAGATAGCGCAGCAGGGCGCGCTCGCCATGGAGAGGCTCTCGAGGGAACTCCGGCTCGTGAAGTGCACCGAGGCCGGCAACTCATGCTCTCCTTCCGCATCGGACATACTGGCAATGACAGCGAGCGAGGTGAGGTTCGTAACAACCGCTCTCGAGGGCAGGGGGTTCAGGCTCGACGGCGGTACGCTCAGGGCCAGGGACGGCTCTGGCGCGGGCGACCCCGAGTACGCGCTGACCGACAGGGTAACGTCATTGACGTTCGAGTATCTTCAGGACGACGGGAGCGCCGCGTCCTCTCCCGCGGAGGTATGGATGATAGACGTGGAGATGACGCTCTCTGACGGCACAGAGTCGTTTCCGCTCAAGGCGAGGGTCCACCCGAGGAGCTTCAGATGACGCTCAGGGATATGAGGGGCGCTTCGGTCGCTGCCGTAATCCTGATACTGGCCGTCCTCACGGCCATAGGCGTGATATTCACGTCGCTATTTACGACCGGCGTCGAGGAATCGACCGGAGAGGTATTATCCACGCGCGCGCTCTACGCCGCGGAGGCCGGCGTGGAGACGGCGATCGGCAGGCTCAAGATCAACCCCGTATCAACGAACTGGTCATGGCATGACGGGTACCTGGATAAGGCTGTAGGCAGCGGCAGTTTCGACGTCGAGGTGCTCCAGTACGAGGAGCGCGATTCCACGCTCGCCGCGGCATTCGCCTGCGAGCCTTTCGAGAGCACGATAGACCCGGCTGCTGCAAACCCGGCCCGGACGGTCTACGTGGTCCTGTCATGGGCAGGAGCCGGCAACATGGGCGTTGAGCTCTATGACAACGCTGTGGCCGACTGCTCTAACCCGGCCGCGTCCGCAAACCTCATCTCAAGCTCCCTTACCTCAGGCAAGCCCGAGAAGATAAGGTACAGGATTTCAGCCGCCGCCCCGCCGCCTCTCACATACACCGTAAGGGTAGTGGGGACCGCCGGGGACGCCTATAACCTGAGGATAGCCCACCCGGAGGAGTCTGCCTTCGGCACAGGCAACACCTGCGGGGCCCCGGCAGGGCCGCCATATGACGAGTGCATGAGGGCCGTCATCTCTCTCGGAAAGCACGAAAAAGCGCGCCGGGAGGTCTTTGCCGCGATGTCGAGGACTCCATGAGAAAGGGCATCTGTCTCCCTTTCATCCTGTTAATGCTTTGCCTTGCCCCGGCGCTCTCATTCGCCGATACCTTCTCCCTTTCAGTGCCGGCAGGAACGGAGGTCGTCATGGCCGATCCCCAGGCAGTGGTCCCGGTCACGGTAACGAACGCCGGCCCGTCAAGGGACATCCGTTCGATAACCTTCAACGCGAATACCGCCAATTATTCCTTCAGCCCGGCTACCGTCCCCCCGGCGGGATGGTGCGTTGACAGCTTTTCCTCCGGCACGATCAGGTTCTCCCTCGTTCAGGGCAATGGTTCGTGCGGCACGGGCAGCGAACCGGCCGAGATATCTCCCGGCGAGAACCTCCTCTTCAACATAACCGTGATAGCTGCTTCAGCCGCAAACGATCTGACCGATACTTTTACCTCGGTGAATGTCAACGCGCAGTCCAATTTCAACAGGACCGGCGCCATGCCGACATGGACAAGGAGGTCCCTCGAGGCGGAGCTCGAGGCTTCGCCGTCCTCCGTCGGGACCGGCGATACGATCACTCTCGTCATGCGCGTGACAAACCGCTCGACATCGGCCAAGACCCTCATAGGCTCAAGCCCTTCGCCTCCGCAGCCGTCGCCGCCGGTCGTAACCAACACGGAGGGGCCGTATTACGCGACAACGCTCCTTACCGCCTCCCTTACCGCGTCCGCAACATCTGTCAATGCGTCTTCCACCGCTGAGTTCCCGTCGAGCGGCACATTGAGGATCGACGCCGAGGACATCTGCTACAGCGGCAAGACGGCGACCTCGTTCACCGGCGCGACCAGGGGCTGCAATTCCACGACGGCGGAGGCCCATTCTTCGGGAGCTGTCGTATTCGGCAGGGACCAGTTCAGCATAAATCCCGGCCAGACGAGGAGCATAATCTGGAAATACGGCGCAGACTCAATCGGTAGCGTATCCTTTGCCGCACGGGCCTCCAACGGGTCGGGCACGGCAAGGTCTGCGAGCGTTTCATCCAACAGCGTCGTCATCGGCGACTTTACGGCCTCCCTTGCGCTTGATCCGGCTGGCGTCGTCACCGGCCAGGACATAACGGTTGAGATGAATGTCGCCAATAACGGCGCCGGAGCGCTCATAAACGTAACCCCCTCCGCGCTGGCGCCTTGCGCAGGCGGGGCAACGGAGACGCTCGTCTCGGGCCCGTCGCCCGCCCTCATCCCTTCGCTCGCCCCGGGCAGCTCGGGCGTATTTGTCTGGACTTACCGCATAACCGGGTCTATCGGCCAGGCATATTGCCTCTCCGGGGGCGCAAGCGCGAACGGGCCTGTTTCGACCAATACCGCTGCATCGAACGCCGGCGTGATTTCCAGTTATTCGGTCGCCGTGGCGCCGTCGGCGGTCTCAAGCGGCTCGACCGGAGTTACGCTTACATGGACGGTCCGCAACGAAGGGGGCTGCGACATAAGGGACGTTGACATAGACATCCCGTCGTCATGGAACTGCTCGTCAGTATCGGCTCCGGCGGGGTGGTCAGGCTCATGCGGAGGAGTCGTAAATTTTTCAAGCAACAGGCGCGTATACGACATAGAACCGGGCCAAACCGGCCTATTTTCCATTACATTCTCGTCTGTCGAGACCGTAACCGCCGATAAGGTCGCCTCTTTCCCGGTTGACCTTACGCCCAGGGGCTGCGGCGGCGCGCCCACAACGCTCGGCAGCTACGTCACGGTATCCGCCAATACTGTCGCGCTCTCCCATTCTCCGGCCAGTCCAATATACGCCGACGGCAGTTCCTTTTACGCCATTACAGCCACTCTCACCGCCGGCGGCGCGCCCCAGGCCGGCAAGACAATTACATTTACAGCGACGAACGGGACTTTAAGCGCCTCGTCGGCCGTGACCGACGCCAACGGGCAGGCGACCGTGACCCTTACGGCCCCTGTGAGCACGACCAATGCATCCGCCACTGTCACTGCCGTATACGGCAGCGCCGAGGATACCGACGTTGTCTCCTTCACGGGCTGGACGGGCGCTAACATCCAGTACTGGGGGACGCTCGACCCGGACCCGGACGCGGTCAACTGCGGGACGAAATATTCATTTAAATTAAGGGTTAAGAACCTGAGCATGACAACCGATATGAATCTGACGAAGTCGAGCTACTTCTCCTTCAACGACTCGGCCTCCGGGGGGACCGCCGAGTTCAGGGCCTATCTCGATAACCCCGTGACGGTGCTCCGCAACTCGGAGCAGGAGCTCGAGTTCGGCTCAGAGACAAGCTCCGTGACTGGCGGCAAGGTGACGCTCAGCTCGTCTTTCATCGCCGGCGCCTATACCCCCATTGTAAACCCGGCGCCGCCTCCGGCAAGCGGCCTGTATCTTACTGACGGGTCGACAAGCCAGTGGCGGAGCGTCACAGACAGCATCACGGTCGGGGGTACCTGCGGCGTCATAAGGGTGAAGGTCATAGACTGGCACGAGATGAGGTAAGCCCTTGGAATCTATGGGGGATTTATAATGATTGTAAGTTACGAAAATATGGCATACAATGAGGCGCTTACAATAGGTTCTACGGCCCTTCGGCCACCCCGTAGAATGATCCAACGGCAGGATGACGGGATGTACGAAAGATTCTTCTTTCTCAATGAAAAGCCCTTCCACATAACCCCTGACCCCAGATTCCTCTATCTCAGCAAAAAGCACAGGGTGGCGATAGAGCTTCTTTCCTTCGGCATAAGGGAGAGGAAGGGTTTTATCCTCCTTTCAGGCGAGGTCGGCACAGGCAAGACCACGCTCTGCAGGGCCATCCTCGGGAAGCTCCCCAGGGGCACCGAGAGCGCCCTTATCCTCAACCCCGTTCTCTCCGGCATAGACCTCCTCAAGACCATCACCGCGGACTTCGGCATCAAGGCCATAGAGGATACGCCCAAGGGGCATATAGACGGCCTCAACAGCTTCCTTCTCAAGCTCGCCTCCTCGGGCGGCAACGCCGTCGTCATAATCGACGAGGCGCAGAACCTGAGCCCCGCCGCCCTTGAGATGGTGAGGCTCCTTTCGAATTTAGAGACTGAGAAGGAAAAACTCCTGCAGATAATCCTCGTGGGCCAGCCCGAGCTCAGGACCAAGCTCGCGATGACAGGTTTAAGGCAGTTGAACCAGCGCATCATAATCCGCCACCACCTCGAGCCCCTTGACCTTGAGGAGACGAGGGAGTACATCGAGAACCGCCTTGCCGTCGCCGGAGGCAGCGCCTCCGTCGAGTTCACGAAGGACGCCTTGAAGTCCATCTACAGCGGCGCGGGCGGCATACCGAGGATGATAAACATCCTGTGCGACAGGGCGCTCACGGCCGCTTTCATAGAGGGCAAGAGGGTCATAGATTCAAAGGTGCTCGGCAAGGCCCTCCGCGAGCTCACCGAGGAAGGCTATATCGGCCAGCCGAACGCAGGCGCCATGAGGGCCGAGCTCAACCAGTACACGCCGTATATAGTCATGTCCTCCTTCGTCATAGCCCTTGTGGCCGGCATCCTCTGGGGCCCAGTGCTCCTCAGGTTCGCGGCCGGGTATCTGAGCGTATGAGCCTCATACATCAGGCGCTTAAGAAGCTTGAAGGCGAGCGGGCGCATGGAGGGCCGAGGGCGGAGTACGGCTTCAGGACAGGGGCGCGCCCGCTCAACAAGGCCGCGCTCGCCATACCGATAGCCATAGGCATCGCGGCGGCATTCTATTTTGCCGCTCCTTCAAATAAAAAAGAGGCGCCGCTCCTTCCGAAGACAACTGAAGCAAGGCCCCAGGCCGCTGTCCAGGCCAAACCCTCTGCCCTCGAGCTCAACCAGAAGGGCCTCATCGTCTTTTCGCAGGGCAGGTATGACGAGGCCGCCGCCATCTTCAGGGAGGCCTCGGCCATCGAGCCCGGCGCTGCGCATCTCTACAACAACATGGGCCTTGCCATGATGAGGCGCGCCGACCTGGCCGGCGCGGAGGCGGCCTTCAGGAAGGCCCTCGAATTGAAGGCCGGTTATCCCGAGGCGATGAACAACCTCGCCGTGCTCCTTATGGGCTCAGGGGAGCTGAAGAAGGCCGAGGCGCTGCTTGAGGGCGCCATAAAGTCAGACCCCGGGTACGCTGACGCGGTCTTCAACCTCGCCGTCCTGCTCGAGAAGAGAGGCGACCTCGAGGGCGCTGTCAGCCGCTATGAGAGCTTCATCAACAAGGGCGGGGACGCCGAGACGGTCCTTCAGGTGAAGAAGAAGGTAATGGCGCTGCGTTCATCCCTCATCCTCAAGAACGCCAGGGGAGGGTAGTTGTTCGGACTGAGCTCATTTACGGGCATCGACCTCGGCTCATGGTCGATAAAGGCGCTGACCCTGTCAGGCCGCAGGGGCTCCTATACGCTCAGGAACGCGGCCTACATGAAGCTCTCCCATGAGGAGAGGCACGGGAATGTAAGCTCTCAGACCCTCTCTTCGTTCCTCCGCTCAAAGGGCATCAAGCCCGGCAGGACGGCAGTCCTCATGACCGGCCACTCCCTCATGTTCAGGCACCTCTCCCTTCCACAGATGCCGGAGAAGGACTTGTTGGAAGCCGTCAAATGGGAGATAAGGAAAGAGGTCTCCATTGCCCCCGCCGACCTTGTGGCCGACTTCGTCGCGACCGCCGGCGCAAAAGGGGGCGCTGACCAGAAGTCCTCGATAATAGCCTTCGCCGGAGTGAGAAAGGACATCGACTCCATCATAGGGCTTTACGGCGAGGCCGGGGTAGAGGCCAGGGTCATAGAGGTCGTGCCAACGGCCCTGCTCGCGTCGTTCGACGCATCCAACCTCTGGGAGAACGACTCCAACTACGCGATAATCGACATGGGGCTCCAGAAGAGCACCCTTGCCATATTCAAGAAAAGGAAGCTCGCCTTCACGAGGGAGATATCCATCGGCGGGGACGACTTCACGAGGGCCCTGCAGAGGGCCACTGGCAAGACCGCGCATGAGGCCGAGGAGATTATGGCCTCCTCTCACGCTGGAGACGCGGCGTACCAGACAGTGAACGAACGCCTCGCCTCAGAGATCCAGAGGTCGTTTGATTATTACCACGCCCAGTTCAGGGAAGGGGCGGTTGACAAGCTCTTCCTCTCCGGCGGGAGCGCGCTCCTTCGCGGACTCGACAGCATGATTTCCGGCACGATAGGCGTGCACACCTTCATAGACGACCCCTTCAGGAAGATAAGGCTTCCGCAGGGGGCGGAAGGCCTCACGGGACTTGGCCCGTGCTTTTCGGTCGCGGCGGGCCTTGCCATGAGGGCGGAGGGCGCGTGACAGAGGGCATAAACCTCATACCCGACGACATAAGGAAGGGCTGGCGGAGAAAGAAGCTCCGGAAGGCCCTGATAGTCGCTGTGGCCGCGTACTTTCTCCTGCTCGGCGGCGTCCTCGTCCAGCACAGGAGCGCCCTGGCCGCAAAGAGGGTCGAGGCGGCCCGGGCTCAGGCTGAGAAGGAGGCCCTCCTGTCAAAGGGCTCCGGCTACATCGAGCTCTCGAAGAGGCTCCAGGCAGCGAAGCAATCAGAGGCGGAGCTTTCAAGGAAGCTCGGCGCAACGGCCGGGCTCTCGAGGACGGCCTGGTCGAACGTTTTGAAGAGGATCGGAAACGACGTGCCCGAGGGCCTCTGGCTCCGCGGCGTATCGTCCTCTGACGCCGAAGGCGGCGGAAAGAGGATAAGGGTCCTGGGGAGCGCGGCCGCAAACAGGGCCGTGGCGGATTTCATATTCACTCTCGAGAACTCGGGGTACTTTAGCTCCGTCACCCTTGCCTACACCCAGAAGAGGGACCTGGAAGGGGCCCACGTCTATGACTTCGAGCTCTACATGAACCTCAAGAAGAACGAAGAGACGACCCATGATTGGTAGGCTCAAATCCATATTGAAAGTGAACCCGTTGGGCCTTGCCGCGTACAGGCAGGAGGCCCTGGGCGTGCTCGCGCTCGTCGTGGTCTCCATCGTCTTCTACAAGTTCGTATTCCTCCACGACAGGGCCAGGATAGCCGCCCTCGACGCTGAAATAGAGTCGCTTCGCGCCGAGACCGCCAGGATAAACGCCGAGATAAAGAGCTCCCAGGGCCTGGAAAAGGCAGTCCTGGAGGCGACAAAGAGCCTGGAGGCAATGGACGGAAGGCTAAAGGGCCTCAACCAGAGGCTCCCGTCAGACAGGCACATATCCATGCTCCTCTCCGAGTTCACGGCAGGCGGCCAGGAGGGCTTGAGGATAGTCTCGATAAAGCCATTGCCGCCCGAGGACAGGGGAGAGCTCGCGAGGCTCCCTTTCCAGATAACGCTCGAGACGAGGTTCGTGCCTCTCGGCAACTACATAGAGCGCCTGGAGAACCTGCCGAGGCTCATGGTTGTAGATAACGTCTCGATGGAGCCCAGGGAAGAGGGCTCGTCCGTCTTGAACGCCAACATAACCTTGAGCGCCTATGTCATGGGCTACGGGGGGCAGAATTGAAACGGCTTCTCATGACAGCGGCCGTCTCCGTCATGCTCGTCCCGGCAACCGCCCTCGCTGGCGCCGAGTCTCTCTCGTACAGGACAGAGCTGCCCATATCTACGGCGCAGAAGAGGGTCTCCCAGTGGGGCAAGGACCCGTTTGTGCCTGCCGTAAAGTCGTCCCTGAAAGGGCCTTCAGAGGGCTTGAGGCTCACGGCCATCTTCTACAACGCGAAGAACCCGTCCGCCATCATAAACGACAGGATAGTCTACAGGGGCAGCCTTGTAGACGGCCAAAAAATCGTTGATATAGGTATGACTCATGTTATACTTCAGGCTGAAAACGGCCCCATGAGGCTTGATCTTGCCGAGATTCCGGAGCTCCGTAATGTCAACAAGAAAGATTGAGTCGGGTTTCCTCTGCCTCGTGATCGCGGCCCTGCTGTTCCTCGCACCCTGCCTCGCGTCCGCTGAAATCAACTCCAGGATAGCCTCAGATACATCGGATGAACGCCTCTTCTCCATCGAGGTGAGGGAGGCCGATATCTCGGATGTGCTCCGCGCTCTGGCGCAGCAGAGCGGCCTCAACATCATCCTCGGGGAGGGTGTGGCCGGAAAGGTCAGCGTGAGCTTCCGGAACATCCCGTTCGACAAGGCAATGGAGATGATAATCAAGGCCAACGGCCTCATGTACACGGTCCAGAACGAAATCCTCTGGGTCGGGAAGAAGGTCGACGTATCCGACGAGATGAGGGTAGAGATTATACGCCTCAACAACGCCGACCCGGCAATAGCGGTCCAGCAGCTGAAGGGCATAGTGAGCGAGACAGGCACGGCCTTTGCCGACCAGAGGACAAATTCGGTCATACTGAGGGACCTGCCCAGGAACATCGACCAGGCCAAGGGACTCCTCATCGCTCTGGACACCCAGGCGTCCCAGGTCGTCATCGAGGCGCGCATAGTAGAGGCCTCCAATACCTTCGCGCGCCAGATCGGCGTGCGCTGGGGCCCCACGTACACGGGCAGCCGCAACTCGGTATCCGGGAGCGACCTCCTGCCTGAGACGCCTTCAGGCTCAAGGAACTTTTCCGTTAACCTTCCGGCAACGAACCCGACATCGGGAATAGGCCTCGTGGTGGGCTCCCTGTCGGACAAGCTCATACTTGACCTCGAGCTCTCGGCAGCCGAGACCAGGGGCGACCTCAAGATTGTCTCGAGCCCCAGGATATCGACCGTGAACAACAAGCCCGCGACCATCCACAGCGGCCTCACCTTCAGGGTCAAGCTCTCGCAGGCGATAGTGACCGGCACGGGCGCCACCACGACCTCGACCACCGGGGATATCGGCGGGCTCGAGGAGATCAAGACCGGAATAGACCTTACGGTGACGCCGAAGATTTCCGACGACGGATTCGTGCTCCTCAACATCAACACGCAGAAGAGCGACCCTGATTTCTCGCGCACCATAGACGGCATCCCTGGCGTCGCCGAGAAGAGCGCGTCGACCTTCGTGCTCGTGAAGGACGGCGAGACCGCAGTAATAGGCGGCCTCTACAGGACCCTCTCGTCCTCTCAGAAGAGCGGTGTCCCGTTCCTTTCAAAGATACCCATCCTCGGGGCTATCTTCAGGAGCACCGGAAGGGACGAGCAGCATGAGGAACTTCTTGTCTTCATCACGCCCAAAATAGTAAAGTACGAGAACACAAGGGGGGTCTCGCATTGAAGGACAAAAAGATACTGATAATCGCCGCGGCCTCGGCCGCGATAGTCATAGCCCTGCTCGTGATATTCCTGCCTTCCGGCAAGAAGACCGATGACGGCCCCGAGGTGATATCCATGAGGGCCAAGGTCGAGGCCCCGGCCACTGCTGAGCAGCAGGCCATGCCTCCGGATACTACGACTACCGGCGTTCCCGCCGCGGACGGCTCTCTCCCCGGTAAGGCCCCTCAGGAAGCTGCACCGGCTCTTGCCCCCGCGCCGATGGGGGCTGCCCCTGTGCACACGCCTCCGGTTGCCCCTGTAAAGAAGGCTGAACCAGCCCCTGTCATACAGCCCAAGGCCGCTGTCCAGCCTGAACCTCCCGCGCAGCCAGCGCCCGCTGTAAAGGCAGTTGAGCCTATAAAGAAGGCCGAGGCCAGGAAGGAGACAAAGCCGGCGGTAAAGAAGGCCAAGACGGACAACGCCTCGAAGCCCTTTGCAATAAACGTGGCCTCGTTCGCCAATCTGCCGGAGGCCCAGAGCCTTGCTGGCGTTTTGAAGAAGGCAGGCTACAACTCCTACATCACTCCCTTCTCAAAGGACGACGTCCAGTGGCAGAGGGTCAGGGTCGGTTTTTTCGCGACCCGCGCCGAGGCACAGGCGGCAGGAAAGGCTATACAGACAAAGTTCAGGGTGGAATCTCCCTGGATAGTGAAGCCCGAGCCATCTGAACGCAAGGCCCATTGACCATATTACGGACCGGTTGGCGGGCTTGCCTCGGGCAGCCTGCCGAAACCGGCTCCCTTGCCTTAAAAGCCCTCTCAAAACAAGAACTTCCCCAAAAGCGACTTGACTGGGGCCTCCCAAAAACCTTACAATGGTCCTGGACCTTTTTTGACCACCAATAAAAGCGTGCGGGACCGCCATGGAAGAGTTCCAGACCAGACAGAGGCTCGTCTTCCTGCAGACCTTCGGGTGCCAGATGAACGAGAACGACTCGGAGCGCATGCTCGGACTCCTGAAGGGCATATCCTACAGACGCACCGAGGACCCTCTCCAGGCCGACCTCATCCTCATAAATACCTGTTCCATAAGGGATAAGGCAGAGCAGAAGGTCTACTCGACCCTCGGCAGGTACAAGACCCTGAAAAAAGAGAGGCCAGGCCTCATAATAGGCGTGGCAGGCTGTGTGGCCCAGCAGCAGGGAGAGAAGCTCCTGAAGAGGGCGCCCCACCTCGATATCGTATTCGGCCCGCACAACGTACATAAGCTCCGAGAGATGCTCCTCGAGGCTGACAGCGGCCGCAAGGTAGTGGCAACGGCCCTGAGCGAATCAATAGACCCCGAGGAGTACGGCATAGAGCCTGTCGCCTCTGGCGAGAAGGCCTTCGTGAGCATCATGCGCGGGTGCAATAACTTCTGCTCCTACTGCATCGTCCCGTATACGAGGGGCAGGGAGGTAAGCAGGCTTTCAAGCTCGATCCTGAGCGAGATAGAGGGATTGTCTGAAAGGGGCGTAAAGGAAGTAACGCTCATCGGACAGAACGTGAATTCCTACGGCACGAGCGGCGGCGGGGACGTCTCCTTCCCCGAGCTCTTGAGGATGGTATGCCGTATTGACGCCATAAAGCGGGTGCGCTTCATAACGTCGCACCCCAAGGACATCTCGAAAGAGCTCATATACCTCTTCGGCGAGGAGCCCAAGCTCTGCAGGCATATACACCTGCCTGTGCAGTCGGGCTCAGACTCGGTGCTTCTCAGCATGGGCAGGGGATATACGAGGGACGAATACCTCGCGAAGGCAGAGCTCTTGAAGGGCCTCTACCCTGATATGGCCATAACGACCGACATCATAGTCGGCTTCCCCGGCGAGACCGGGGCAGACTTCGAGGCAACGACGGACCTCTTGCGCACAGTCAGGTTCGACAACATCTTCTCATTCATGTACTCTCCGAGGCCAGATACCGCTGCCGCGGCCTTCGCCGGCCAGGTGCCGCTCGATGTGCGCTCGGAGCGCCTCCAGACGCTCCAGGAAGAGCAGAGGGAGATAACCTTGGAGCGGGGCAGGGCCCTTGTCGGAAAGACCGTCCCTGTGCTCGTCGAAGGCGAAAGCAAGATGGACGTTGAAGAGCTCAGGGGCAGGACATCCTGCTCCCGCATAGTAAACTTCCCGGCCCCTGACTGGACCGGGACGGCGCCGGGCTCGATTTTAAACGTGACGATAACCGGGGCATATCCTAACTCGTTACGGGGCGAGGCCCGCAAGGACTGTAACAATTAAGAGAGGAGCTGACCCATGCTTATGAAGATGAAGGTCTTCGGACTTACAATAGACCCTGTGACCAACGTCCCCATCGTGATATTGAAGGACGAGGAGGAGAAGAACGCCCTTCCCGTATGGATAGGCGTGCTCGAGGCCTCGGCCATAGCCTCGGAGCTCGAGAAGGTCCAGTTCACCAGGCCCATGACGCACGACCTCTTGAAAGAGGTCGTCAGGCAGACAGGGGCGAGCGTGAACAAGATAGAGGTGACGGATCTCAAGGACAACGTATATTACGCGACCATATTCATGACCGGCAAGGACGGCGACTTCAAGGTAGACTCCAGGCCGAGCGACGCCATAGCGCTGGCGCTTCGCACGAACGCGCCCATATTCGTCGAGTCCGCCGTGCTTGACAAGTCCAAGAGCATGGACATAAAGACAGAGCCCAGGCAGAAGGTGAGGGACGCCTCCGCCACGCTCGACGACTTTGCCCCGGGGGACTTCGGCAAATACAAGATGTAGCCTGACATACTTTCACGCTGCCCGGCCAAATCCCGTTTTCGGAGTTTTTTTTGGATACTGAAGCAAGGTCCGCAATTACCAGGAAGCTCGCGCCGAGCAGGTTCTACGACTCGTATTTCCTGACCGAGTACGGCCGCATCGAGGCCTCTCGCGCCAACAGGTACAACACCTCCTTCTCCATCGTCCTCATCGACATCGACGGGTACGGCGGGTCCTCCCTTTTTGAGCACGCCCAGGGGATAGAGTTCCTCAAAAAGCTCGCCACCGCTGTAATAGACACCACGAGGACCTGCGACGTCGCGGGCCTCTCGGACACGCACCGCATGATGGTCATACTCCCCGAGACAGACCACTTCGGGGCGCTCGCCACGATAAAGAAGCTCTCCAGGTCATTGGGCGCCCTTAAAAAGCCCGATGCCCCCGTGGGCGCGGTATTCGCGCACGCCACCTTCCCGCGCGACGGAAAGGACTTCGGAGAGGTCGTGGGCGCGGCATTGAAGAGGTCTTTCGAGAGGAAGGAGTCGCTCTGGGAGAAAGAGGGGCTCAAACACAGGCTCTTCTGGGAGATAATAGGGAACCTTACCTCAAAGGGCTACACGGGGCCCGATGCCGCGTCCTTTGACGCGGGGGCAGGCCAGGAGCTCTCGGAGTTCTTCCTCGACCAGATTAACGAACTGATGGTCCGCGAGATAGCCAGGTCGCCTGAGAAGCGCGGCATAATGTATTACGGGGCAAAGAGCATCTCTGCGTCTCTGCCCGTAGTAAAGACGCTCGGCTCGGCGGGGGCCGTATCGACAAAGGTATTTCTCGTGGGAGAGGGAGAGGGGAGCGTCTGGGAGGTAAAGAACGCGCTGCCACTGCTGCTTGACGACCCGAGGCTCAGGGAGACCTTCTTCACCTTCTTTCTCAACGAGGACACGGCCTACGCCCTTGTCTGCAAGGAGAACTGGGGCGCGACCTTCTCGTGCTTTCACACATCTGACAACGGCCTCGTGGAAGGCCTTATCTCCAAGTTCCAGCAGGAATATTCCCTACAGGAGCAGCTCGGCTGATGGACAGGCACAAGGTCCTCATAGGCTTGAAGGACGAATCAGAGGCGACCGCGCTCTCAGGGTTCCTCAACGGCCTCGGCCTCGAGACCATAACGGTCTCCGACGGCGCCCGGGCCCTCGAGCTCGCCATCCAGGAGCTGCCCTCGGTGATAGCGGTGGATACGGCCCTCCCGGTCATTAACGGAGAGCGGCTCTTCCAGATACTGCGGAAGAACCCGCACACCTCGCGCGTGCCGTTCCTCTTCATCTCCGAGAGCGTCATTGACGTAAAGGGCTTCAGGGCGGGCGTCGACATATTCCTGATGCGCCCGCTGAACCTCGAAGAGACATACGGGCGAATCCGCCAGACCCTGTCGGCGCGCGGCAGCATGGCATCGAAGGAGATAGAGGGCAGGCTCTCGCAGATGTCGCTCGCGGACATGCTGCAGTTCCTCCACCTCAACAGGAAAGAGGGCGAGCTCAAGGTATCGTCCGGAGACAGGACCGGGAGCGTATTCATAAAGGAAGGCAGCATCCACAACGCCGTGGTCGAATCCACCGAGCGCGAGAAGGCGCTCTTCAGGATGCTACAGTGGACCGACGGCAGGTTCGAGTTCATACCAAAGGCCGTCACTACGCCCAAGAAGATAAGGGCCGCGACAGGCAACCTCCTCATGGAGGGCATGCGGCAGATAGACGAGCTCCGGAACAAGGAGGAGCAGTTCCCTTCGCCCGATTCGATATTGAAGCTCAAGATAGACCCGGCGACGCTCCCAAAGGGCCTGCAGCCCATAATATACGAGCTTGTGGGACTCGCGAGGGCCAACTCCCGCGTGAAGGACCTGGTCGAGCGGAGCCATTCGACCGATTACGAGGTCTACAAGGCGATCTCTTCGCTCGTTGCAAAGGGGGTCTTCGAGGAGGCGAGGCCGGCAGGCGCGCCCGCCGAGCAGGAGTTCCTGACCACCGACCAGATGATAAGCATACGCGAGAAGATCATGGGCCGGTTCGCGGACATAACCGGCCTCAACTACGGGAAGATACTCGTGCTCGCTACGTCTGCCGGCCTGGTGGCCGAGTTCATACGCGAGTGCAGGAAGATACCCGGCTTCAGCATGAACACGAAATCCGCCTTCCCGGAGATATCGCTCGTTAACCCCCTTGGCGAAGTCGGCTCCTTCAGGCTGTACGGAGGCATGGACCTCATACTCTACTCCATACCGACAGTCAAGAGCATGGGCCCGCTCTGGAGGTCCTTTACCTCGAACCTCGTCGGCCTTGTGCTTATCTGGGACGAGGAGGGAGCGGGCTTCATAAAGGAGATCGCGGCTGCCAGGAGGGACATATCCCTGCTGAGGCGCGTTCCGGCCGCTTACGTGGTAAAGGGCAGGATAGACGAGACAGCGTGCGCGAGCGCGCTGGGATTAAAGGCTGACGAGCACCTCTTCAGGCTTGGCGCAAGGGAGAGGGACGAGGCGAGCGAGGTCTTCTATTCGCTCTTCGGAAATCTCATAAAAGACGACTATGCGGCTGTTTGACCTGAATACCCGAAAGGATAGTCCCATGATAGACTTCCACACTCACAGTTTCTTAAGCGACGGAGCGTTGATACCAACGGAGCTTGTAAGAAGGGCGCGGGTCGCCGGGTACACGGCGATGGCGATAACAGACCACGTCGACGAATCGAACATCGAGAACGTCTTAAAGCAGCTCATAAAGGTCGCGCGCCAGATAAACACCGATAAGTCCTTCCGCCTGCTGCCCGGCGTCGAGCTTACGCACATACCGCCGAGGCACATACCATTGATGGTCAAAAAGGCGAGGGCTCACGGCGCGCTAATCGTCATAGGCCACGGAGAGACCCTGGCCGAGCCGGTAGAGGCTGGCACGAACATGGCCTACATAAAGGCCGGAGTTGACGTGCTCGCCCACCCGGGCCTCATAACCGCCGACGATATGAAGGCTGCAGTAAAAAAGCAGGTCCACATGGAGATAACGAGCAGGGCGGGGCACTGCATATCGAACGGCCACGTGGCCGGCCTCGCGAAGAGCCTCGGCGCGAGGATGCTCGTAAATACCGACGCCCACGCGCCGGGCGACCTCATAACGGACGAACGGGCTGAAAAGGTCGCCCTCGGCGCCGGGCTCGACAGGAACGATTTCAGGAGAATACAGGCAAACGCGAGGGAGCTCATTGAAAAGAAACTGGGCTAAGTTCATGGTTCTCATCTCATTCGCCGTGCTCCAGGGCTGCGCGGGCAAAGCGCTTACCTCGACAGAGCCGTGGAACACGCAGCTCTTGGGCGACGCGAGGACGAACAGGAGCCAGGCCGGGGCCGGTCTGCCGCTTGCGGTCTCGTGGGACAAGGACGTCTCCGAGTTCAGGCTCCTTCGCCCATTTCCGAAGGAGGAGCTCTCCGCGCCCGCGCTCTCAGGCGGCCTCCTCTACATAGGCGCCACGAACGACAAATTCTACGCGGTAGACCTCAGAAGCGGCCGCGTCAAATGGAAGTACGACGCCGGGCACCCGCTCGAGGCAGCGCCTTCGATAACAGAGGGCATGGTATGCTTCGGGTCGTCCGACGGCGCGATGCGCTGCTTTGACGATGCCGGCAAGCTCCTCTGGCAATTCCAGTCCCGCTCCGAGATACTCTCTTCGCCGGTAGTGAAGGACGGACGGCTTTACTTCAACTCGTCGGACGACAGGGCCTACGCCCTCGACGCGAAGACAGGCGAGAGGCTCTGGACTTACAACAGGGGCACCTTCAAATCCGTAAGCCCCCGGATATACGGCTCGCCCGCATTCTCCAACGGACGCCTTTACTTCCTCTTCTCCGACGGCGTTGTAGTCTCCATAGAGGCTGCCACGGGCAGGGAGGTATGGTCAAAGAAGGTAGTAAGCGACTTTTCGCGCGCCGGCAAGTGGAGGAGGACTCCGCTCGTCGAGCACGGCTACGTCTACGTCATCGACGGAAACGACGCAGTGCTGGCGCTCTCCGAGGAGTCAGGAGAGGTTAAGGGGATCTATAATCTTCTGAAGGCGCGGGACTTCATACTGCCCGATGCGCGCACCATAGTCATCGCGGGAGAGACTCAGCTCGTGGCCACAGACAGGCTCTCGGGCGCGATACTCTGGAAAAGGGACGTCTCGACCGGGACCCTCTCGAGCGTTTTCGCCTCCGGGGAAAATCTCTTCGTACTGTCGAATTTCAGGAAGACCCCCTTGGGGCTCGACTTCCTCGCGAGTTACAGGGGGAATATCGAGGCAATGAGCATAAAGGACGGCACGACCGCGTGGACCGTAAGGCTCGATTCGAGCATATCCGCCAACGCCTCCTCCGCTTACTCGAGGGTCGCCCTCCTCACTGACAAGGGCGAGATAACCGTATTCGAACCGAAATAGGAAGAGGATGGACAGGAAACTTAACGTAGCCTTCGTCTGGCACATGCACCAGCCGTTATACAAGGACCCCTTTAGCGGGGAGTACACGCTCCCGTGGGTCCTTTTCCATGCCACCAAGGACTACTACGACATGGCGGCGATACTCGAAGAGTTCCCGCAGGTGCACCAGACCTTCAACGTAGTCCCGTGCCTTATCGAGCAGATAAACGAGTACGCCTCCGGGAAGGCCAAGGACAGGTACGCTCGCGTGAGCATGATACCCGCCTCCAAGCTCTCGGCTGACGAGAAGGTCTTCATGCTCCAGTTCTTCTTCCAGGCCAACTGGGACAACATGGTAAGGCCCATATCGCGGTACTGGGAGCTCCTGCGCAAGAGGGGCGTCTCGAACGAGAAGGACGAGATATACCAGGTGCTCCGCTACTTCAACGAGCAGGACTACCTCGACCTGCAGGTCCTCTACAACCTCATCTGGATAGACCCGTCGATAAGGGAGAAGGACGCCTTCCTGAAGGGGCTATACGCAAAGGGCGGGGGCTATACCGAAGAGGATAAGGCCCTGCTCTTCACCAAGCAGACCGCGATTGCCGGCGCGATAATCCCGAAGTACGCCGAGCTCAGGAAAAAGGGGATAATCGAGGTGTCGACCACGCCCTATTACCACCCGATACTGCCGCTCCTTTGCGACAGCGACGCCGCGAAGGAGGCCATGCCCGGGGCCACGCTCCCCAGGGAGCGCTTCCAGCACCCCGAGGACGCGCTTGTGCAGATAAGGCGGGGGCTTGCCCTCTTCAAGGAGACCTTCGGAGTGAGGGCGCGCGGCATGTGGCCCTCCGAGGGCTCCGTGAGCATGGACATCCTGCCGCTCGTCTCGGGCGAGGGCGTCGAATGGATAGCCACCGACGAAGAGATACTCTCGAACTCCCTGAAGCGTCCCATACGGCGCGACCACTCGGGCAACTGCTACGACCCGTTCCTATACAAGCCCTACGAGATAGACGTAAACGGCAGGAAGATTACCATAGTATTCAGGGACCACGTGCTCTCCGACCTCATCGGATTCGACTACTCCAGGATGGACCCGGAGCACGCGGCCTCTGACATGGTCACGCGCCTCAACCATATCAGGAACATGGTAGAGAGCCCGGAAGAGCACCTCGTGAGCATAATACTCGACGGCGAGAACGCCTGGGAGCACTTCAGGAACGACGGCAGGGACTTCCTCTCGGCCCTCTATTCGAAGCTCTCTGCCAGCCCGCACCTGAAGTGCGTCACCGTGAGCGAATTCCTCGATATGAAGACGAGGCGCGAGGGCCTTGAATGGCTCTACCCCGGCTCCTGGATAAGCCACAACTTCAAGATCTGGATAGGCCACGTCGAAGACAACACCGCGTGGGACTACATTGCGTCGGCGCGCTCGGAGCTCGTCAGATACGAGAAGTCATTGACGGGCACGCCGGAGTACGAGCTCAAGAAAGAGGCCATACGCGAGGCATGGGAAGAGGTATACGCCTCGGAGGGGAGCGACTGGTTCTGGTGGTACGGAGAGGAGCACTCGTCAATGAGCGACGAGGACTTCGACTCGCTCTTCAGGAAGCATATAAAGAGGATATACCAGCTCATCGAAAGAGAGCCGCCGGACTACCTCGACATACCCATATCCTCTGACATAAAAAGCTACAGGCCGCCCTCTGAGCCGAGAGCAGCCATAAAGCCGGTCGTGGACGGCATGGTCTCGAACTACTTCGAGTGGCTCTCCTCCGGGAGGCTTGAGCGCACGTACTTCGGCAGCGCCATGCACAAGGAGATACAGGGAGGCCTCATAAATTCCATCTCGTACGGCTTTTCAAGCGACGCGCTCTACATGAGGTTCGATTACCTCGAGGAGCTCGGCCTCTACGCCGGGCCGTGGAGCTTTACCGTGAACTTCGTCTACCCGAAGCATGTGCGCGTGGCGGCGGAGATTGAAGGGAGCGAAAGCTCGGCAGAGGCCTTCGTAAAGACCTCCGAGAAGGAGAGATGGAACAAAAGCGGTTCCCTTGAGATAGCCTCCGAGAGCGTGGTCGAGCTCGCGATACCCTTCTCCACCCTCGGCGTGGCGAGGGGAGAGGAGATGAAACTCTACATCACCATAAACGGCAGGGAGAGGGGGGTCGAGAGGTGGCCTGTAAAGGGCTATCTTCTCTTCACCGTCCCGCCCGAGGATTTTGAGCAGCAGGACTGGATCGTTTAGCAGGCTGCTGAAAAATTCCATCTGCTGCGTTGGCCTCAAAGCTCGTCGCCACGACGTACATGAAGAGTACGACTCGCTCCCCGATTTAACTGGGGCCTTGCATATGGAGCTTTTTGAGCAGCCTGAACGGAAGATTGATTATGACCATAGCGGATTCTGACCGATGAAAAGCGCTACCACCCCGGCGATGCGCCAGTACCTCGAGATAAAGGCGCTCCATAACGACTCCATCCTTTTTTTCAGGATGGGCGATTTCTACGAGATGTTCTTCGACGACGCGAGGGCGGCCTCGGCAGTCCTCGGCATCGCCCTTACTTCGAGAGACCGTGAACGCGACATCCCCATGTGCGGCGTGCCCTACCACGCGGCCGCCGGATACGTCGCGAAGCTCGTCCGCGAGGGCTACAAGGTAGCCATATGCGAGCAGACCGAAGACCCGGCACAGGCCAAGGGCATAGTCGAGCGCGCGGTCACGAAGGTCATAACGCCCGGCATAGCCCTCGACGACGAGCTCCTCGACCCCAAGGCCAATAACTTCATAGCCGCGGCCTTCCCCGGCGAGAAGGGGAGCGGATTTTCGTACATGGACATCTCAACCGGCGAGTTCAGGGCTACAAGGACAGCGGATATACCCTCTCTCATCGAGGAGATCCGGAGGCTAAGGCCGCTCGAGCTCCTCCTACCCGAAGGAGGGCATGAGAGATTCAGCCTGCCTGATTCGCCCGTCAAGAAGATATCCGAGCTGCCGCAGAGGTCCTTCGAATTGAGCGGCGCCGAAGAGGGCTTGAAGAGGCACTTCGGGGTAGCTACTCTCGACGGCTTCGGCTGTACGTCGATGCCGGAGGCCGTCCGGGCCGCGGGCGCTCTCCTCGGTTACATACGCGAGAGCCAGAAGACCGAGCTCGGACACGTAAGGAAACTCTCGCCGTATTACACTGACGACTTTCTCGTGATGGACTCATCGACCAGCAGGAACCTCGAGGTGACGAGGAACATGCGCACGGGCGACAGGGACGGCACCCTGCTGGCGGCCATTGACAGGACCAGGACCGCGATGGGCGCAAGACGGTTGAAGTCCTGGCTCCTCCATCCGTTAAAGGACGTGAACGAGATAAACGGCCGCCTCGACGCCGTTAGCGAGCTCATCGAGGCAAGGGAGCTGCGCTCGAGCATTCAGGATGCAATGACCCGCGTCTACGACCTCGAGAGGCTGACCGCCAGGCTCACGCTCGGCGCCGCCGGTCCTCGCGACCTCGTATCGCTGAAGGACTCCCTCCAGAAGGTACCCCTCATAAAGGACTACATGAGGATGCTCTCCTCGGAGATGCTCTCTTCCCTTGTCAGCTCGATAGACGAGGTCAAAGAGGCATCCGAGAGGATAGAGAAGGCCCTCGTGGACTCGCCGCCGTTCTCAGTAAAGGACGGCGGCGTGATAAGGGGCGGTTACTCTCCTGAGCTCGACGAGCTCAGGAGGATAGGCTCGGGCGGAAAGGACAATATCGCCTCCCTTGAGGCACAGGAGAAGAGCCGCACAGGCATCAACACTCTCAAGGTCGGCTACAACAGGGTCTTCGGCTACTATATCGAGGTCACGAAGAGCAATCTCGCGAACGTCCCGGCCGACTACATCAGGAAGCAGACCCTTACTAACGCCGAGCGCTTCATAACGCCGCAGTTGAAGGAATGGGAAGAGAAGGTCCTCACGGCGGAGGAGAGGGCGTTGAAGCTCGAGGCAGGGCTTTTCAGCTCCCTTGCGGAAGAGATAAAAAAGTATGCGGGCCGCGTGCTCTCGACAGCCGACGCAATAGCGACCCTCGATTGCCTCTGTTCCCTCGCGGAGGCGGCTGAGTCGCTCGACTATGCAAGGCCGGAGGTCAACGCCGGAGACGGCCTTGAGATAGAAGGCGGGCGACACCCTGTAGTGGAGGCGGCCACAAGGGAGTTCGTATCGAACGACCTCACGCTCGACGCGCAAAAGAGGATCATCATACTCACCGGCCCGAACATGGCCGGCAAATCGACCTACCTCCGCCAGAACGCGCTTATCGTCATCATGGCGCAGATAGGCTCGTTCGTTCCTGCCCAGAGGGCCTCCATCGGCATAGTCGACAGGGTCTTCACAAGGGTAGGCGCCTCTGACGACCTGTCAAGGGGCCAGTCGACCTTCATGGTGGAGATGAGCGAAACGGCAAATATACTCAACAACGCCACGTCGAGGAGCTTCATCGTCCTCGACGAGATAGGCAGAGGCACCTCGACCTTCGACGGCCTGTCCATCGCCTGGGCGGTCGTCGAGCACATCCACGACAGCCCCGCTCTCGGCGCGAGGACTCTCTTCGCCACCCATTACCACGAGCTTACCGACCTTTCCTTGACAAAGGAAAGTGTCAAAAATTATAATATGGCCGTCAAAGAGTGGAACGACAGCATCATATTCCTGAGGAAGGTCCTGCCCGGCGGCAGCAGCCGGAGCTACGGCATACAGGTGGCGAAGCTCGCGGGCGTGCCACAGGATGTCATCTCAAGGGCAAAGGAAATATTGAAGAACCTCGAATCGGGCGAGTTGACCGAATCCGGCATGCCGAGGATAGCCGCCCGGGACTCAAGGCCCGAGATGAGGCAGTTGAACCTCCTTGGCGGGGCGGACGCGCTGCACCGGGAGTTGAGGCGCCTGGACGTTGAGAGGATGACGCCCCTGGAGGCGATAGGGGCGCTTTACAAACTCAAGGAGATGGTCGAGAATTGAAGCCACTTTTCGCAAGGCCCTTCCTGCTCCTCTTATCCGTCTTCTTCCTTCTCCTCTCGGCAGGCCTCGCTGAGGCCGCTCCCAGGTCCGTGGTCAAGAGCATCCGCCACTGGTCAAACCCGAGCTACACGAGGATAGTCATAAGCCTCGACAGAAAGGCGCAGTTCAGCCACAGGCTCCTGAAGAAGGACCCTCTCATCCAGATGGAGTGGAGGCGTCTTTACGTCGACATCGACGGAGCCCAGCTCTCGCCGAGCCTCAAGAAATCCATCCCCATAAACGACGGCCTCCTGAAGGCGGCCCGCGCCGGCCAGTACGCCCCCGATACGGTCCGGGTCGTACTCGACATAGAGACCATCGAGGACTTCAAGATATTCTACCTTACGGACCCCTACAGGATAGTAATAGACGTTACCGGAGAGAAGCCGGCAATCGGCGCTCCGGAGCTCCTCAAGCCCGCCATTGACAGCTCCGGCAAGGCGATACCGCAGATAACCCAGGACCGATCGAGGCCCGTTGCCCCGGACCCGTCGCTCATCCAGCAGCTCGGCCTTAAGGTCAAAAAGATTGTCATCGACCCCGGGCACGGCGGCAAGGACCCCGGCGCCATTGGCAGGGGCGGCCTCAAGGAAAAGGACGTCACGTTGAGGCTCGGGAAGTTGCTCCGGGACAAGCTCGAAGGAGAAGCCGGGGCCAAGGTCGTAATGACGAGGGAGACGGACGTCTTCATACCCCTCGAGGAGAGGACCGCCATAGCCAACAGCCAGGACGCCGACCTCTTCGTCTCGCTCCATATCAACGCGAGCCCTAAGAGGACCGCCTCGGGCGTCGAGACCTATATACTGAGCATCTCGAACAATGAAGAGGCGAAGAGGCTCGCGGCCAGGGAGAACGCCACCTCGACGAGGTCCGTAAGCGACCTCGAGTTCATACTGAACGACCTCATCAAGACCGCGAAGACCAATGATTCGGCGAGGCTCGCCACCGTCGTCCAGGACAACCTCGTCTTGAAGCTCAGGCAGAAGTTCGACGGAATAAAGAGCCACGGCGTCAAAGGCGCGCCGTTCTACGTCCTTATCGGCACCAAGATGCCCGCGATACTGGTCGAGGTCTCGTTCGTAAGCAACCCTGAAGAGGAAAAGAGGCTCAGGGACGAGGCATATCTCAGGGAGGTCGCCGAGGGCATCGCCTCCGGGATACTCAATTACATGAACGGCTCGGGGGAAACCTGACACAGGCTGCTGAAAAATGCATTTGCGACGCCTCGCATAGGAGCTTTTTTTCTACCTTAACGCGTGAGGATTTAAGCAGCCTGCTGGTTGATATATGCCGCATACGATAGTGCTCGATTCACTCAATAAGGCCTCCGGGCCGCTTGCCCCGGTAGTAAAGGAGTACCTCCTCAAGGCAGAGGAGGAGCTCAGGGCGAGGCATCTGGCCGGAGAGGCGGGCAGGGAGGTCTGCCGCGCCTATACCATCGTAATAGATAACCTACTGAAGGCCCTCTTCAGCCACAAGAAAGACCTGCTCGCCCCGAACGACACGGCCGCTCTCGTGGCCATAGGCGGCTACGGCAGGGGAGAGCTCAACCTGAGGTCTGATATCGACCTCCTGCTCGTCCACAAGGGACGGCTTACAAAGGGCGTCGAGGAGCTCACGCAGGCCATGCTCTACGTGCTCTGGGACACGGGCCTCGACCTCGGATTTGCCATCAGGTCCGTCTCGGAATGCATCCAGCTCGCCAAGGACGACCTCAAGACCATGACCGCGCTCCTTGACCTGCGCTTCCTCACCGGAGACAAGGCCCTCTTCGATTCGCTCCACAAGTGCATAAGGAAGGACCTCTTCAACGGGGCGCGTACCGAGTCGTTCATCAAGGACAAGATCGAGGAGACCAGGCAGCGCCACGCCAAGTACGGCGGGTCGGTCTATATTTTAGAGCCGAACGTGAAGGAAGGGGAGGGGGGGCTGCGCGACCTCCACACGGCCATGTGGGTCCTCAAGGCCAAGAACGGCAAGACGGTCGAACCCTTCTCCCTCGGGCTCATAAGGGAGAGGGACAAGAAGGCCCTCGAGGCGTCGCTCGACTACTTACTATGGGTCAGGAACGAGCTCCACTTCGGCGCCGGAAGGAAGACAGACCAGCTCACATTCGACCACCAGGAGAGGATAGCCGGCCTGCTGGGCTTTCAAAGCTCTGACAGGGGCCTTGCCGTAGAGTCATTCATGCAGCAGTACTACAGGCACGCCTCATCGCTCTCTCACCTCTCGGAGCTCATGCTCTCAAGGGCCCTGCACCGCGACAGGAAGACGCTCCGCTGGCCCAGGAAAAAGGCGCGCATCGACAGGAACTATTACATCTCCGGCGGCGTGCTATTCACGAAATCAAAGGACACCATACCAAACGAGCCGGAAGCCGCCGTGAAGGCGTTCGAGTACTCCCAGGCCTTTGACGTCGAGATAGACCAGTCGGTAAAGGACCAGATACTGGAGGGCCTCGAAGGCGCGGGCGATGAGTTCCGCTCTTCCCGGGACGTCTCGGACTCCTTCCTCAAGATACTCCGGGGCAGGAGCGTCTTCAAGTCTCTCTCGGAGATGCACAGCTTGAAGTTCCTCGAGAGGTACATGCCCGAGTTCGGCGAGATAAGCTGCAGGGTACAGCACGACCTCTATCACGTCTATACCGTGGACGCCCATACTCTTTTTGCCGTGCGCGAGATAGAGAGGCTCCGCGGGCAGTACAAGTCGGATTTCTCGCTCCTGTCGACCATCTTCGAGGAGATACCCAACCCCGAGGTCCTCTACCTCGCGGTACTCTTCCACGACATAGGCAAGGCGCATGGGAAGGGGCACGCGGAGAAGGGCGCCGCCATGGTGCCCGGGCTATTGAAGAGGCTCCACATGGCCGAGGACGACATAGCCCTCGTGAAGTTCCTCGTGCGCCACCACCTGCTCCTCGCCGACACCGCGCAGTACAGGGACCTCCACGACGAGCGCCTCATAATAGATTTCGCGCAGAAGATAGGGGACATAGAGAGATTGAACCTCCTCTACCTCCTCACGTTCGCGGACGTGCGCGCCGTTGGGCCGGACGTATGGAACCAGTGGAAGGGCGCCCTGTTCCAGGAGCTCTATTTCCAGGCGGTCACGGTGCTCGAGCGCGGCACCTTCGAGCCCGAGGAATCGCGCGAGAAGCTCGTAAGGATAAGGCAGCGCGTCGAGGAGGCATTGAGGCCGGAGGGGGTTGGCAGGGCCGCCGTTGAGGGCTACTTCGACCTGCTGCCGGCGAGGTACTTCCTCTCGACAAGCCCGGATTTCATAGCGGAGCACATCAAGACGGTGAGGGAGTTCGGGAACAACCCCTACGTCATGAAGGTAAGGCAGGACAACTTCAGGGAATACACCGAGTTCGTCATCTGCACCCACGACGTCCACGGCCTCTTCTCGATGATTACCGGCGTCATGGCCGCCAACGGCATCAACATACTCGGCGCGCAGATAAACACCATGAAGAACGGCGTTGCCCTCGACATACTCCAGGTCACAAGCCCCTACGGCGAGTTCATAACCGACGAGGCGAAGCTCAGGAAGATCGAATCCGATGTCTCTGACGTCATAACCGGGCGCGTGAAGGTCGAGACCCTCGTGAGGAAGAGGAAGCCCTCGATACTCGACAGCAAGGCAAGGCCGAAGGTGAGGACAACCGTCCAGATAGACAACGAGGTCTCGGAGGCCTACACCGTCCTCGACATACACACGCAGAACAGGATAGGCCTGCTCTACGATATTACGAGCACGCTCTCCAAGCTCGGCCTCTACATATTCATCGCGAAGATATCGACCAAGGGCGACGAGGCTGCCGACATATTCTATGTGAAGGACATCTTCGGGCAGAAGATATACTACAACGAACGCCTGAACGAGATAGCCGATACCATCTACCGGGTGCTGAACGACCACCAGCACCAGAATGCAGCAAAATGAGCTTCGGGGAGCGCCTCTTCCGGGACTTTCTCGACCACATCGTGGTCGAAAGGGGACTCTCGTCCAATACCCGCCTCTCGTACGCGAGGGACTTGTTGAAGTTCGAGGTATTCCTTGCCGGCTCGGGAAGCTCGGCGAAGGAGGCCAGGCCGGATGACATAAGCGCCTTTCTGAAGGCCCTCGCCGCGGGCGGCCTCTCGGTGAGGTCCTACACAAGGGCCCTTATAGCGCTCCGGGGCTTCTACAAGTTCCTGCTGCGAAAGGGCGTCGTCTCGGCCTCTCCATGTTCCAATATCGACATACCCAGGCTTCACAGGAAGCTGCCGGAGTTCCTCACGCTTGAAGAGGTGGACAGGCTCCTTTGCGCCCCTGGCGCTGATACGGCGCTCGGGCTTAGGGACAAGGCCATGTTAGAGACACTGTACGCCACAGGCTTACGTGTCTCGGAGCTTGTAGGCTTGAAGATGAACGATCTCAGCCTCCAGGGCGGCTATCTGACGGCCTTTGGCAAGGGCTCGAAGCAGAGGATGGTCCCACTTGGCGAGGCTTCCATGTACTGGCTCAAGAGGTACATGGACGAGGCAAGGCCGGGGCTCCTGAAGGGCCGGAACAATACGGCCCTGTTCCTGACGGTCCGGGGCACCCGGATGACCCGCCAGAACTTCTGGGAGATAATGAAGAAGTACGCCCTTATATCCGGCATAAACAGGGGCAGGACAAAGCCCCACATAATGCGCCATTCGTTCGCCACGCACCTGCTGGAGCGGGGGGCGGATCTCAGGATAGTCCAGGCCATGCTCGGCCACTCGGACATCTCCACGACCCAGATATATACCCACGTCACAAACGAACGGCTCAAGAAGCTCCACAAGGGCAAACACCCGAGGGGGTAGCGGCATTCAAAACCAGGAAGGACAGGGAAGCCCGCAAGGCCCGGAATCTGTAGAGGGCCGCTTCGCAGAGCCTTCCGGCTCCAATATCCAAATATCCTATTTGACATAATATCCATTATGCGACAAAGAAGGAGAAGTCGGCTTTTTTCTATTTCTATTGGTACTGTATGAAAATCCTTTTAAAACTGAGATATGGCAGATAAGGCTCATAATGAGTCTGAAGATTTCCATCTGCTTCCCTATGGCATCCTCGATTTCAGTCTGAGCTCAGGCCCATCCACGACAAAGACGCCGCTTCCCTTGTGATGGATGGTCTTGGGCCGTTTCTGCGCCGGGTCGATCCAGGCCTTGACGACTTCGAGAATGAAGATGTTGTATTTAGTGACCAGACGGGGGTCCCTTACCCTGCATTCGAGGTTGGCGAAGCATTCGGCCACCAGCGGCGGGCCGACTTCTTTGGCTGGCACAGGCGTGAGGCCGAAGGCCGAGAACTTGTCAATGTCGCGTCCGGAAGAATTTCCAACATTTACCGCCTTCGCAGCCAGCTTTTTGGCCGGGACGGCTATAACGCACTCTCCGGTTGAGCGAAGCGCCGCGAAGCTCCAGTTGGCCTCGCTCACGACGCATGCGACGAGCGGCGGGGTGAACTCGACCATCATGTGCCACGACATGGTCATGACATTGGCCTTGCCCCTGTGCGCTGTCGTAAGCAGCACGACAGGGCCTGGTTCAAGCAGCTGGTACACCTTTGAGAGCGGATAATCTTTCATAGCGGCGCCTCACCAGCGGCGGTCTGTTTTGCCGGAGCGTACGGCCTATCGGGTCTTATAATCCATTATATCAAAATACTTCTCGAGCATAATGCATGGACCAGAATTGATTTTTGAGGGCTGCTGTCCAGGGCGAATTCGGCGCAAAAGGCGCTCTGACCCTTTCCTGACGTTGTCCAGTCCCCTCCCATCCCCGTATCCACGCCCTCAGAACGGCAGCTTCGGCAGCGCGCCCCTTGCAGCCTCGGCAAGGACCATGTTCAGGCCGTCAAAGCGCTCCTTTACCGCGGCGTTCACGTCCATGAGGCCCTCGAAGTCGCGGTTGAGCTCCTTCAAAGGCCCTTCGGTCTTCCTGTAGACCTCGGCGGAGAGAGCGCTCTCAAAGGCGAGCATGCGCTCCCTCAATACACCCCCGGCGGCCGCGTTCAATACCCTATCGAGGTCTGAAGAGACGTTAATCCTGAAGTGGTCTATGGTCCCGGCGGCACTGGCATTGAAGCTGAAGGCCTTTACGTTCGAGAGCGCCGCGGCTATCGTGGAGAGTATCTCGTTGGTCTGTTCTTTGGATACCGCGTCTATGGCCGCCGACTTGATCGACGACCCGATATCGGCCCTCAGGGCGGAGCCCTTGAGCTCGGCTGTAACGTTGAAGTCAGCCAGGGCCTCCCCTATCAATATCGGGACGTATTTATTCTCTGACAATGTGAAGTCGTGAAGCCTGTACTGCCTCACGGCGAAGTTAACCAGGTCCCTCGGGCTCCCTGGCGCCACCCTGTTTATCTCCCCTTCGAGGAGCGCGGACGAGAGGCCCCTGAGCCTCTCCCCTGATATCCTTATCCTCATGGGACTCCCGAGTATATCCTGGTCGCCGGTTATGTTCGTGACGAGGCCGCTGAAATCCCCTGTCGGGATGCTCGCCGATATGGCCGCCCTTCTGATGAGGAAATCAGGCAAAGGGGCGTACTCCCTGAACTGCACGTCGACTCCCCTGCCCCTGAGGGTCTTTTGCACCTCGACCCCGTTCTCTCTCCCTTCCGGCGCAACGATAAGGTCGAGCTTCTCGCGCCACCTGAGCCCGTCCTCAACGAGCTCTCGCAACCTGCCGCCTATGAAGAGGCTCCCGAGGTTCGCGATGCCCTCGGCAGAAAGCGAGTATTTCTCGAGTATCTTCCTTACGTCGTTCCGGGGGGCAGCCGAGGCGGCCTTTACCCTCTGCCCGTAGTCAGCTGCCAGCGACGAGAGGTCGTCCTTCATGGCGGATATCCGGTCGAGGTCAGCCTCTATCTCTTTCTTTATCGCCAGTAGCTCCGCAGTGCCGCCGAGAACGCCGCCTATGCCGCGCGACCCCTTTATCTTTTCTATGCGCCTTTCGTAATCCTCTATCTTCTTCTTGTCCGGAAGGGCCTTCAATTCCTTCTCGAACCTCTGCCTGTCAGCCTCTATCTGCTTCTTCGTTGCCTCGACTATCTTGATAGACTGGAGGTCTTCGTCGTTGAGCACCTCTTTTATGTCCGGCAGCTCGAATGTCAGCAGTTTTATTGCCTGCTCTTCGGGCGCCTCCTTCCTGTCTCCGGGCCTGCCTATGGCCCCTGAGTGAGAGCGCTGGGTATTGAGCCGCACACCCTCTATCGCCATGTCTTCGATGATGTACTTCTTTCGTATGAGGTGTACGCCGTCCATGAGGAACGAGATGCGGCCAGCCTCGAATATGTTCCTCATAGGGGCGTCAGGGTTCGTGACCTGAAGCCCGGTGAGGGTGAGCCCGAGGGGGAAAAGAGTGAGGTCCGCCCCATCGAGCTCGACCTTCGCGCCTACGATCGACGTTCCGGCCTTCTCTATGCGCCTCTCAATGAAGGAATCTATAAACAGGAACCAGAAGACGAGGAGTACAGCCGTAATAGCGAGGAAAGCCAGGAGGCCGCGCCATCGGATCCACCTCATAGCCTGCTCCTTATCCTGGCGTAGGACATGTAATACTCGTAGAGCCTGCTTCCGGATACGGCCTTCGCAAGCGGGGTCTGCTTCATCCAGGCGAGTACGTGCTCCCTGTACTTTTTTATGCCGTAGTTGAGGGCGAAAAAGAGCGGCACGAAAAGGACGAGCGAGAAGATGAGGCTTCCCATGACGATCGAATTATAGAAGTTCGTCAGCCTGAAGAAGGCCTTGTTGTAGAGCGCGGTCCAGAGTCCGCGGAGCACCTCAGCCGTGAGCGCCTTGAGGCCTATAAGGTGAAAGAGCGGGTCGAGGGCGTATGCCATGACGCTGAAGAACGAGAGCGCGAGGAGAAATGAAGAAAGGTTCACCCGGAGCACGAGCACCAGGAGGAATACAAGCAGGTTATGCAGGCTGAAAAAGGGGGTAAGGCCGGCTATGAGGGCGAAGCAGACAGCAAGGCTTATCTGAGAGGGCCTTTCGTTCTCCGAATTCAATACGACGAGGACCTTCGCCACCGTCCTGATCATTATATTATCCTTCTCCCGTAGAGATTATAGCAGAGAGCGCATAGGCATGCGGCGGCAATGTATTCAGCCGATAATCCGGATAGTTATAGATAAAAGTTGATACTCCTTATCATTGAGTCAGGCCCAGGGGCGCCTGGAAGCCTCCCTGACGTCAGCCGTCTGTCCGTCCGATGAAAAAAACCACCGAACAGCCTGTTTTGTCGTTCAAGTTTAGCCTGCCGCAGCCGATATGTAAATCATCGTGGCGATATGTCCAATACTGTAACAATACATAACGGCGAGATAACCGACTCGAAAAAGAGCTTGCTCAGGGCCAAAGTCCTCGAGATCCTTAAGGTCTCTACCGTCCCGACGGTCTTGAAAAAGATAATCGAGGTCACTGAAGACCCCAATTCAGGGGTATGCGACCTTGAGGCGGTCATAGAGCATGACCAGGCCATTGCCGCGAGGGTCGTCGCCGTATCCAACGCCGTATTCTACGGCTTTCCAAGGAAGATAAACTCCATCCACCAGGCCATCCTCGTGCTCGGCTTTGACATGGTTAAGGGTCTCGCGATATCGACCACCATATTCGAAGCCCTGAACACCCGCGCAAGGTCCTTCCTCGCTTCCCTTTGGGGCCACTCCTTCGAGGTAGCGATGGCCTCTGTCATGATATCCAGACAATCGGGCAAGGTGAACAACGAGATAGCCTTCCTCGCCGGGCTCCTGCACGACATTGGCAGGCCGATACTGCTTCAGGTGCTGAACAAGGAGTACCTCGAGGTATGCGCATTTGACAGGAACTGCGTCGAAAGGGAACGGGAGGTCTTCGGGGCCGACCATGCCGAGGTAGGCGCGTGGTTCCTCGACAAGAGCAAGCTCCCCGAGGAATGCGAGCACGCCATATTGTTCCACCACGCGCCTGAGGAGTGCCTTGAGAAGACCGGAGGAATCCCGGCCCTTGTAGAGATAGTCTATCTCGCCAACATAGTCGTTACCGAACAGAAGGAAAAATACGCCCTACTTTCGCCGGTCCACTGGAGGGTGCTGAAGGACTTGAACCTCACCGGCGAGGACCTCGAGAAGTTCTCCGCGGAAATAGCCGGTTTAAGGAACGAGATCCGCTCCTATTACAACTAAGCGGCGGCCTTTTTCTCCCTCTCCCTGAATACCCTTAGAGCCTCTTCAAGCTGGACCCCGACAACGTCGATGTTGTTGAGGTTCGCGACCCCTACCCCGAGCCGCTCCGCCTGCAGGATGTGCTCCACCCGGTCAAAGCCGAGAATATAGGCCCCGACGGAATCCGCGGCAACGCAGTCCCTCGCGGCTATCGCGATGCCGCTCTCAAAGGTGCGTCCTCCTATGGGGCCTCCCCCGGTCATCGCCGGGTGTCCCACGATTATGCCGAGCCCGACGGGGAACCTCCTGCACATGGCTGCTATGAAGGAGTGGACGTCGCTGAATATCTCGTGAGGGTGCAGGCTCCTGGCCCTCGGGTGGCCGTAGTAGTCGGCGGCCGGGTAGGACATGGCGATGTTCTTCATGGTGAGCGTTACGGTGGCGAGATGGTGTTCCTTATGCTGGGCAAGGGATATTACCGTGTCGTATTCAAGGACCCGCTTGTTGACCATGACCTCCTTTAGAGGCCCGTACTCGAGGGGGACGGCGACGAAAGGCCCCCTGTTGTGGTCGAAGAACTCGACTCCCTCCTCGGCGATTACCCTGTCAAGGCCGAGGAGCCTGAATACCGCGCCGGTCTCCCCCGCCCCAGCGCCGCCGGAGACAGTAATGAGCTTTGGATAATAGTTCTTTACGAACCGGATGACCGCGCGGAGCGTGTCCGCCTGGGTACACGGCGTAAGGTCGTCGGCTGAGGCCCATGTGTCGTTGGGCTTTATGGCGACGTGCTTTCCGACAAAGAGCTCCGAGAGGCCCTCGATGGCGTCGAGCGCGCCGGCGACGGACAACTCAATGTCGAGGTTGTTGGATATGCCCACCCTGCTTCTCATAGATAAATTATATCATGGGCCCGGGGCAAGGGCGCAAAAGGGGCTATTCTATGATGACGTTAGTGAGGGTCCTCTTGACGTGCTGTATGGCCTGTATCCTTGAGATGACCACGTCCCCGAGCACCTTGAAGTTTGAGGCCGCGACAAGGGCGATGAGGTCGTAGGGGCCGGTTACAATACGGGCCTCCTTCACCCCGCCTATCTGCGTCAATTTTTCGAGCACCTCCTTTGACTTCGCGTGCTCGCATTCTATGAAGACATAGGCCTCAACAGCCATGTTGCGCCCTCCCTGTTTTTAAAATGGATTATACCACAATACGCGAAACACGCGCATCCCTTGGTCACCGATCGAGGATCCGGGAGATCTCGCTGGCGAGCAGATCGGCCGAAGAAGGCGGCCGGACGCGTCTGAGCCCCCTGAAGTACGCGTCGCGGCCTTTCTTCCCTGGGCCGTGGAGGAAAAGAAAGCGCTCCTCTATGCCGGGGTATGCCTTCGAGGCCTTTTTGCAAAGGTCTACCGCGTCATCAGGGTCGAGGTCAGTAATAACCGCCGCGTAATACCTCTCCCTCAATCTCTCTATCGCGTCAGAGGCGTGAGGAGAGAGATACATCGCCACGTCGTTCCGTTGGGGCACGCGTTTCGCCGGTGAGCCGACGACAAGGAGCCTCTCCACCCAGACCGGGTCAGAGGAGCTGAACCTGAAGAGGAGGTCTTTGGGATGGGGACCTGAAGAAAGGAGCCTCTCGACCCTCCTTTTATGCCTCTGCGCCGCAATGAGCAGCGGCGCTGCCCCGGACAGCGGCTTGAGCGAGGCGGCAAGCGGCATTATGAGGCCTGTCCACCTATGGTACTCGTACTGAAGAAGGCATTCGAGAAAGGCCTCTGTGTCAGAGGCCGCAGACGCGCAGAGAAAGGAGAAGGAATCTTCCGTTATTTCCCTCAGGCCATTAAGCTCTGCCCTGAGCGGGCATCTCGAAGGACTCTTTTTTATTTCCCTGGCGGTCTTCAGGGACGCCCGCTCAAGCTCCCTCTCGCTCTTTGAAAGGGCCTTCAATATCGACGCGTGAACTCCATTTCCAGCGCTTTTCGACGCCGCCGTGTAGAGGGTTGCCGCGGATGAGCCGAGCGAGGCTACGGTTGTGATGAGCTTGCGCATAAATGGCCTCCGTAAGGATATTGAGATTATCCTCAGTATGGGCCAGGGTGTCAAGCCGGGCCGTAATTATCATGGGAAAAACCCGCAAAAAAAGAAAAAGATTGCATTTTTTCGGGAAGGAACTTACCATTCCACGATTGGTTCCATTTTTGATGAATTCAGGAAGATGGCAGATAAACAGCACAGAGTCGTTATCCTCGGAGCAGGGCCATCGGGGCTATCCATAGCATGGGGCCTCTCAGGCTCGGAATCCATCAAGTTCACCGTACTCGAGGCCGGAAGCAGGGTCGGCGGCCTCTCCAGGACCATAGAGCACGACGGAGTAAGGCTCGACATAGGCCCTCACAGGCTCTCCCCCCAGATACCGGGCATAGTCGATAAGATAAAGGGGCTCCTCGGAGACGACCTCCTCGCCAAAGAGAACCTCCACGGCGTCTTTTTCAACGAAAGACTATACTCATACCCCCCGAAGGCTTCCGACTTCCTGAACATGAACTCGTGTGTCTGCTCCTTGAGGTTCGGCGCAAGCTGGGCAGCCGCAAGGGCATTGGACAAGCTCTCGGTCTTAAGGGGCAGGGAGGCCCTGACATTCGACAAGGCGCTTCTTTCGCATTTCGGGGCGAGCTTCTGCCGCGACGTCATCTTCCCGATGATAGAGAAGGTCTGGGGGACAAAGGAGCTCCACGCGGAGTTCGCGAGGATAAGGTTCGAGCTCCCCACCTTCAGGAAGATCGCGAGGAAGGTGCTCTCCGGGAAGTACAGGTTCAACGATTCTGTCTTCTACTACCCGAGACATGGCTTCAGCCAGATATGGGACACCCTTCAAGAGAGACTGAAGACCGGCCGCAACGCCATAGAGACCGGGGCAAGCCTTGATGCGATCAAGTGCGAGACGCTTGACGGCCCCTTTGAGGTCTCTTTTATAAAAGATGGCAGGAAAGAGTCGATAACCGCCGACAGGCTCGTAAGCACCATCTCCAACAGGACGCTCCTTGAGAGGCTCTCCGTCGCCAGGCTCCCGTTCCCGTTCCCGGTATCGCCCGGGGACTTCCAGTCGAGGACGATGATCCTGGGCGTCCTCGTGATAGAGGGCTTCACGCTCCCGAGCAGGGTCGTCATATTCCCGGAGCCGACATACATCTTCAACCGCATCTCCGAGATGAACCAGTTCTCCGACCTCGGCTACCCGAAGGGACATTCGGTACTGATGATAGACGTCATCTGCGACAAGTCCGGCAGACACGCGACGATCGACGAGGCGAGCTTCAACGCCGAGCTTACAGAGTCCTTTCTCTCGCTGGGATGGTGCAAGAGGGAGGCGATAAAAAAGGCGTTCAGCCTGAAGTTCCCCGACGCGTACCCGATCCTCTCGTGCGAGAGGTACGCAGCCCAGGAGAGGCTCGAGGACTTCCTTGCCGGCACGGGCGTCGTCCTGTGCGGCAGGGAGGCATCGTCGGATTACAACAACGCGCACAACGCAATCGGCAAGGGCTTTCTCGCGGCCAGGCACATCATGGGCGAGATAGGCTTCAACGAATACAGGAGGTCGTCCAGGACAGTCGGAAGGCTGCCCATACAGGATTGAAGTCTATGGCAAAGAGGATACTCTTCGCATATCCGCCGTCCCAGCTCATGAACCGCGAGGACAGGTGCCAGGTGCCGTCCAAGAACATCGTGGTGGCCCCTCCTCTCCCGCCGACCGACCTCATGTACATGGCCGCGAGCGCCGAGGCAGCCGGCGCCCTGTGCATGATAAGGGACTACACGCTCGACGGGCTTCCCGTGGAGGCGTTCATAAAGGACCTTAGTGAGTTCAGGCCCGATTGCCTGGTCGTAAGCACCACTACCCCTACCCTCGACTCGGACCTTCAGGCCTGCAAGGCCGCCAGGGAGACGATACCCGGCATACTGACCGTTGCCAAGGGAGCGCACTTCACGAAGTTCAGGCATGAGGTCCTCGAAAATTATCCGCACCTCGATGCCGTCATAAGGGGCGAGACCGAGCTCGTAATGAGGGACATCGCCGCGGGCATTGACCTCTCGAAGATAGAGGGCATAGCATGGAGGTCGGGCAACAAGATTGTCGACAACGCCCCGAGGCCCTTTATCGCCGACCTCGATTCACTCCCCTTCCCGGCCAGGCACCTCGTCGACAACAGCCGTTACGTGAGGCCGGACAACAGGAAGATACAGGGCGTAATAAAGGTCTCTCGCGGCTGCCCCTTCAACTGCTTTTTCTGCCTCGCGACGGCCGTCTCGGGCAGCAAGGTAAGGAGGAGGAGCCACGCGAACATCCTCGCGGAAATACGCCATTGCATGGAAGAGTACGGGATGAAGGACTTCCTCTTCTGGTCGGATATCTTCAACCTTGACAGGAAGTGGGTCATGGACCTGTGCGCCGCCATAATGGACTCGGGCCTCAGGTTCAACTGGGCCACGAATACGAGGGTCGACACCATTGACCTCGAGATGGCGAAGATGATGAAAAAGGCCGGATGCACGCTCGTTAGCGTCGGCATCGAGAGCGGCAGCCAGGAGATCCTGGACAGGATGGGAAAGAAGACCGACCTCGAGCAGATAAGGCGGGCCTTCCGGATATTCAGGCAGGCCGGGCTCAAGACCTTCGCATATTACATAATAGGGCTCGCCTGGGAGACGAGAGAGACCTTCGAGGAGACTATAAGGCTCGCCATTGAGCTCGACAGCGACTACGCTAACTTCTTCACTGCCACGGCCTTCCCCGGCACAAGGTTCTTCGAATACGCCGTCGAGAACAACCTCTTCCAGGGTCCGGTCGACGATATGCTCTACAAGGACGCGTACTACTACCCGACCGTGAAGGGGCACCACCTCACCCAGGAGGAGATACTCGGCCTCTATGAGGAGGCTGTCCGGCGCTTCTTCTTCAGGCCGAGCTACATCGTGAAGAGGCTTGTTGGCATAAGGTCGGTAAACGAGCTCAAGGGCTATTCAGCGGCCGGGCTCGCCATGCTCAGGCGGAGGCGGACGAAGTGAAGCCCGCGGCCCCAGAGCGCTCGTTCTGCGGTTGGAAGACGGACGCGGCGGCCCTGGCGGTCCTGAGCCTCGTCTTCTGCCTTCATTATTTCCACGGCGAGTTCATCTTTCAGGGAGACGTATTCCTCAACCTGTACATGCACGGCAACCCGGCCCTCTTCGAGGGCGGCTGGGACCCGCACGTATTGGGATACCTTGGCTGGTATCCCATATACGGCTCGCTCTTCCCGCTCAATCTCCCAATGCACCTCTTGCAATACTTTCTCGATACGCCCTTATCGGCGCTCGTGCTGCTGCAGGCAAACGCCGCCATATCGCTCTTCCTCCTCGCCTTTTTCATCTACCTGCTCTTCCGTTTCCTCGGAAGGAGCCGCATTGCGTCGCTCGCCGGGGCAGTAGTCGTCGCATTTACCGGCTTCCACGCGCAATCCAGCGTCCGTGAGCTCGACCTCTTCTACCTCCATTCTTTCATGATGGTCCCGCCGGCGCTCATATTCCTGATAAAAGCGAACGAGGCGCAAGCGTTAAGGAACACGCTCCTCGCCGGGCTCATGATCGGGCTCTCTCTCCTCGGCGGGACAAACGTGCCTATGTTCTTTTTCATGCCGCTCTTCCCTTTTGTCATTCTCATCACGAAAAGGCCGTCAGAGATAAGGGTAAAGGACGTGGCCAGGGGTGCCGCAACGGCCCTCGGCGCGGCCGTCACTGGCATGGCCGTGGGAGCGGCGATGGTCCTGCCGTCGCTCAAGTACATGAAGTACTCTATCCGCCAGCGCGTCATACAGAATGACTTCTTCGACCCCTACGCGCTCACCCTCACCTTAAAGAGCATGCTCTACAGGGACATTTTCACAGTATTCAATCACGAGTACGACCCGTTCCTGGGCCTTCCCGTCATACTGCTGGCCGCCTTCGGCGTATTATTCTGCCTTTACGGGAGAAAGGGTAGCGTTGAGTCAAACGCGACCCGGGGCTGGGTATTTTTCGCCGTCGCCGCTGTATATTCTCTCTTCATGATGCAGGCCGCCTATATGCCTGACGCCGTGAAAGGCATACTCGAGTTCTTCTTCTCGCTCCTATCCATCAGGTATCCGTACCGCCACACGATGATGCTCCTTGTCGCCGCCGGTTTTTTTGTAGCGGCAGGCCTCGACTCATATGCCGTCGCCTCAAAGAGGGCCAGGAACATATTCCTTGTGGCCGCAATCGTCCTCACGGCCGTCTACACGGCGACAGGCCTCTTATACGCCACGTACAGGCCCTCTTACTATTCGATAATCCTTGCGGCGCCGGTATTCATTTTGCTCCTGTTCCTGTTCAACATCTCCGTGGCAAGGCCGACATTAAATGCCGCCTGCAAGGCCGCCTTCCCGCTACTTCTTTTCGCGCTCTTTTTCCTCTCAAGGCCGGACGAAGTGCCCTTCCCTGACAGGATGAGCTACACCAGCCTGCACCCCAATACCGTGAACGGCGCCATCCATACCCTCTACGGAAGGTTCGATGAGACGTTCGCCCCTGTCTTGAAAGGCCAGCCGCCCTTCAGGATATACAACCAGGGGCCGATACTCCGGACGAATATCTGGGCGCCGGGATACGGCGGCTACATCGCCTTCGAACCCATGGACGACCCGGCGGAGCCGCTCTTTTTGCGCGAGTACATGGAGATCATCGATTCGTACGACTCTCCGATCTTCGACCTCTACAACGTGCGCTATATGGCGGTGACAAACAGCATCATCAACAACGGCAGGGCCGAGCTCTCGACGCAGATAGAGTTCGTCAACCCGGACGCATTCGAGAGGTTCTTCATCGCTCATGGAGAGAGACATTTCCAGACCGAATCAGGCCTGAAGGACGGCCTCAGGGCCGCCACAAGGGAAGAGCTCCGGAACAATGTCTACTTTCTCTCCGGCAAGGACTTAAGGCAGGACGCGCCCGGGCCCGCCGGCGGCGACAGTGTCGAGGTGATAAAACGGGAGGCGAGGCGGATAACAGTAGACGCCGGATTGGGGCGGGCAGGGTATCTGTGCGCCTCGGAGCTATGGTTCCCTGCCTGGGCGGTATTCGTCGACGGTAAAAAGACAGAGCTCTTGAAGAGCTACGGCCTTTTCTGGGCAGTGAAGCTCGACGGCGGCAGCCACAGGGTCGAGTTCATATTCAAGGACCGGTACAGCTTCTGGGGAAAGGTCGTGAGCGTATCCGGCATGGCTGCCATCGTAACCATCGCGGTCATCACCAGAAAAAAGAGGCGCTCAAGTGGATAAACAGACCTGCCGTTGAGGTCGGTTATCGAGATTATCACTGAAAGGAGAAAAAAATGATGCACAATCCTCCCCACCCCGGGGAAGTCATAAAAAAGCTTTGTATAGATCCACTGGGTTTATCTATAACTGAAACGGCCAAGGCCCTTGGGGTGAGCCGTAAGACGCTTTCGGAATTGATCAACGGACATATAGGAATAAGCCCGGAGATGGCTGTAAGGCTATCTATTGCTTTCAATACTACCCCTGAGAGCTGGCTCATTCAGCAAATGCAGTACGATCTATGGGAGATGCGCCAGGAATCAAAAAAGCTGAAGGTGAAAAAGATAGCCTGAATTGATCTATCAATGGCCATTGAAAATTCAAAGGGGTTACAGGCTTTGACCTGTAACCCCTTGATTTTTCTGGCGCCCCCGAGACGATTCGAACGTCCGGCACACGGATTAGGAATCCG
>Ga0209521_10000153_pt1 | contig 46105 bp, 45 predicted proteins | sample Rifsed19ft4_FD_184016 | JGI IMG/M metagenome (GOLD analysis project Ga0209521, IMG submission 184016) | Soil microbial communities from Rifle, Colorado, USA - sediment 19ft 4 (version 2) | ecosystem: Environmental > Terrestrial > Deep subsurface > Rock core/Sediment | place: Rifle, Colorado...
CAAGGTGCTGGATTTAAATCCAACATCAAATGGCCGAGTTTTAAGGAATTTAATCGGGATACAGCTGCAGGAATCACAGCTTCCTGCAAGACTTAAAATATGGGAAGCTGTTTCTCTTTTCTCTTCTTTTTATAAAAAAAATATTGAAAGTGAGCCCTTGCTTAGAGATCTCGGTCTGGGGGAAAAAAAGAACGCTTATTTTGACAAATTATCAGGGGGACAAAAGCAGAGGCTTTTTATTGCACTATCGCTTATAAACGATCCTGAACTTATTTTTCTTGACGAACTCACCACGGGCCTTGATCCGCAGGCAAGAAGAACGACATGGGATCTTGTAAGCAATGTACGGAACAAAGGGAAGACCATATTTCTTACTACTCACTTTATGGAAGAAGCAGAAAAATTATGTGATAGAGTGGCGATCATGGATAAAGGAAAAATAATTGCACTGGATACACCCGGAAATCTGATAAAGGAAATATCTACGGAAACAAGACTAAGGTTTAGTGTAGCCGAAAGTCTTGAATTGGATCTGTCAGATAATATAAAAAGTATAAGTAAACATGAAAAATCAGGCAGCAGGATAACCTTATATGGAAATGATAAAAGAATGGTAAAAGATGTGGTTAATTTTCTTGTTAATCGTAATATTGATTTTTATGATCTTCAAACCGAGCAGTCGACACTTGAAGATGTGTTCCTATCCCTTACCGGAAAACAAATAAGAAACTAAGGAGGATTTTTGAGATCTCTTTCAAGATTAACAGTAGTTCAAATGAAATTATATTTACGGGAGCCAATGGCGGCATTTTTTACCATCGCCTGGGCTCCTATGATACTGCTTCTCTTTGGTTTCATCTACGGTAACGAACCAACTCCTTTTTTTGGCGGTCTTGGTTTTGTTGATTCCCAGCTGCCGGCATATATGGGAATTATTATTGTCACCGTCGGTATGATGAGTGTACCTATTTCTACTTCTGAAGACAGAGAAAGGGGTGTATTAAAAAGATTCCATTCAACGCCGATGTCTCCGGCAATTTACCTTTTTGCAAATGTTTTTACGTATTTTATTATGTCTTTTATAGGTGTGACCCTGCTTTTTTTACTGGGAAAATTTGTCTATCACGCCCAATTTGAAGGAAATATTTTTAGCGTACTGGCAGGTTTTACCATTTCCGCTCTGTCCTTTTTCTCCTTCGGTTATCTTATTGCAAGCTTATCACCCACTGCCCGGGTAGCAAATGCAGTCGGAATGGTTTTTGGCTTTATTATGATGTTTCTTTCCGGAGCAGCTATTCCTGTTGAAGTAATGGGTGATAAAGTGGCAAATATAAGTAAATATCTTCCACTTACCTATGTGGTTAGTTTCCTGAAAGGTTTATGGGTAGGTGATAGCTGGGGATCACACTGGCTGGATTTAACTGTAATCCTGGGACTTCTCGTAGTAGGAGCAATATTATCTACTGTTACCTTCAAATGGGAATAAACTTATTTATAATCATTAATTAAATTTAAATATTATATGTTGATCAAATACAATATCGGAAACTCGATCCTTGAGCTCACTCGTGGAGATATAACAATCCAGGATACCGAGGTAATAGTAAATGCTGCGAACAGGAGACTCTCTCCCGGCGGCGGCGTGTCCGGCGCCATTCATAGAGCTGCGGGACCGGAACTGTGGGAAGAAAGTAAAAAACTTGGAGGCTGTGAAACGGGTGAGGCAAAATTGACCCGGGGATATAATCTCAAGGCAAAATATGTCATTCATACAGTCGGTCCCGTTTACAGCGGAAGCGCAGATGATATAGAGGATTTAAAAAATTGTTATAAGAATAGTTTGCTTCTGGCTTCACAAAAGAAGATCAAGAGTATTTCCTTTCCCTCGATAAGCACAGGGATTTTTGGTTATCCTGTAAAAGAAGCCTCGGTAATCGCACTTAAAACTATCACCGGTTTTTTTAAGAAGCACGCGGAAATCAAACTCGTACGGATGGTCTTATTTTCTGAAGGCGATTATAAAATTTATAAATCATCTCTTGAAAAGATTTTAAAAGACAAGGACACAGGTTAAGAACACTTTGAATAACCGCAATTCCTGCAGATATAGCAGCCCCCTTCAGGTTCCATTATACCTCCGCAGCCATCTTCCGGACATATCATAATGGACCTGGGCCCATTGGTCTTACTCAAATCAAACTTATTTGATCCGTTCATATAAAACTCTATTGCTTTACCCATCGCATCCGGGCATGAAAGGACATGAGTTTCATTATCGGCAATACAGGTTATACATCTTATTCCTACCACCTGTTTTTTTACCGATTCGATATCGATGCCTGACCTGATAGCGACACTTATAAGCCTGCCCACTGCTTCTGTCAGGGCGGTACAGCCCTCTTCACCTGTATTTATAAATACTTCACAGATACCATTTTCATCTGAATTCACAGTCACATAAAGCTTCCCGCAATTTCCTATTTTATATTTTTTGGTCATGCCGTGAGTGACTTCCGGTCTGGATCGGGGCTTTAATCTCACGTCTTTTATTTCTTCTTTATCTTCTTCAACAACTTCATTTTCTTCTTTGACTCCAGGAAAACCTTTTTTCTTTTCTTTTACTTCTTTCCGGACAGCAGTTTCTTTTAACCCCTCTTCTGTTTTTTTCTTTCCTTCCACCTCAAGAACCTGGGTTCCCCTGCTCTTGTCCCTGAAAATAGTTATGCCTTTACAACCGAGCCTGTAAGCCAGCATATATACATTTTCTACATCCTGGACCGTAGCATTATTTGAAAAGTTGACCGTTTTCGAAACTGCATTATCCACGAATTTTTGAAATGCGGCCTGGGTCCTAACATGCCATATCGGAGATATTTCATGCGCCGTGACAAATATCCTCCTGTATCTTGAAGGAACTTCATCGATATCTTTTAAATTGCCTTTTTCGGCTATTTTTTCCATTAGCTCTTTACTATAAAATCCTTCTTTGTTGGCAAGTTCCTCAAAATAATCATTGACCTCGACTAGCCTGTCATTATCCATTACATTTTTAACAAATGATAAGGCAAATATTGGTTCTACACCGCTTGAACAATCAGCAATAATACTTAAAGTCCCGGTAGGAGCAATAGTGGTAGTCGTTGCATTTCTTATCTCATAACCATCGGGGCTGTCGTAAACGCTCCCCTTGAAGTTTGGAAAGACCCCTTTTTCTTTTGCCAGTTCCTGTGATGCGTTTTTGGATTCATCCTGAATAAAACTCATTATCCTCTGGGCAAGTTCAAGTGCTTCCTCGCTGTCGTATGGTATTCCAAGGATCATAAGAAGGTCCGCATATCCCATTACCCCAAGACCTATTTTTCTGTTGCCATGAGCCATTTTGCTTATTTTTTCCAGAGGGTATCTGCTCATATCAATAACATCGTCTAAAAACCTTACCGCGGTATAGGTGACGTTTTTTAACCTGTCATAATCAATTTTTTTAATGCCCTCTTCTTCTTTTACCATATGGGCAAGATTTATGGATCCCAGATTACAGGCTTCGTATGGAAGTAAAGGCTGCTCGCCGCATGGATTGGTGCTTTCTATCTGTCCAAGGTTAGGGGTAGGATTGTCTTTATTCAGTCTATCAAGAAATATAATACCCGGATCGCCATTCTTCCAGGCGTGCTCTACGATTTTACCGAATACTTCTTTTGCCCGGTATTTATCTACCACCTCTTTTGTTCTGGGATTTATGATTTCATACTCATCATTATTTTCGACAGCTTTCATAAACTTTTCCGTAACACCCACCGAAATATTGAAATTGGTCAACTTCTCATTATTTTCCTTTGAGATAATGAAATCCAGGATATCGGGGTGATCCACCCTCAGTATTCCCATATTAGCGCCTCTCCTGGTGCCTCCCTGTTTTATGGTATCGGTCGCCGCATTAAAAACAGTCATAAAAGATATGGGTCCGCTTGAGACCCCTTTGGTAGAAAGGACCACATCATTTTTCGGTCTTATATTGGAAAATGAATATCCCACTCCCCCGCCCGATTTTTGTATCAGCGCCGTTTCCTTCAATGCTTCAAAAATAAGGCTCATAGAATCGCCTATAGGAAGGACAAAACATGCTGCCAGCTGCTGGAGTTCCTTTCCAGCATTCATGAGAGTTGGAGAATTAGGAAGAAAATCAAGGTCTGTCATGATATCAAAAAACTGCTTCTCGATCTCTTTTACTTCTTCTTCTATCTTGCCATACCTCTTTTCTGCCGAAGCTATATTCCCGGCGACTCTTATAAACATATCTCCGGGTTTCTCCAGAAGAGTTCCCTCCTCATCCCTTTTTAAATATCTTCTTTCCAGGACCTTTATGGCATTTTCGGATAGGTCGATCTCTTTTTTAAGGTAATAGTCATGAAGACTTTTTTTACTTTTTGATTTTTTTGTTTCTTCCATAAATAAACACCACCATTATTTAATCAGCGATCCGGTAAAACTTATTCTACTTCAAACTATATTTGTTTCAATCTATGACTACCCCTTATAAAGAGAGTATTCTCCATGGGAAAGACGCCTAAATAATTATTTTAACCTTTGCAAGTGTATCTTTTCTACTGTTTCAGGAGAATTATTTTGATTCCTTATATTGTGTGTAACTAAATATTAATATACTACATATGGTATGTCAATAGAAATCTACATTTTAAATCTATTTTTGATAAAAAATAATGCTTTTTATTATTCTATACAGAAATATTTCTGGTATAATAGCTTACCTGATATGAGAGCAATACTCTTGATATCTAAATTTTTTTTATTTATAAAGATATAAACCAGCAAGGAAGTACCATGAGTTCTGTTATCAAAAAGCGCAGAAGAAAAATGAGAAAGAAAAAGCATAAAAAGATGCTTAAAAAGACAAAATGGCAGAGAAGAAATAAATGATAAACGATAATGCCAAAAGAAAAGAATTTTTAGACATTTTAGATAAAAAAATTCTTGTTTCCGATGGCTCTATGGGAGCAACCCTGATGGCATCGGGTTTTTCCGTGCTGCCTGATTCACTGAATCTGGACAGCACCCAGATAAAGGAAATCATAGATATACATTTAGGTTATCTCAAAGCCGGATCCGATATTATTATTACAAATACCCTGAACTCAACTCCAACAAAACTTGAATTCCATGGACTTCAAAATAAAATAAAAGAAATAAATGAGAATGCAGTAAGTGCGGTAAATGAAGCAATAGATATCTATAGAACCACATCAGGCGACAGTAAACCTATTTTTATTGCCGGAGACATAGGACCCCTGGGTAAACTGCTGGACCCTTTTGGTCCCCTGAAATATGAAAAAGCTCTGGACTCCTTTTCTGAGCAGGCGGATGTCTTAATAGGAAAAGTAGATCTTATAGCTATCGAGACAATAATGGATCTAAATGAAGCATTAATTGCAATCAAAGCAATAAGAAAAATATCAGAAGTTATTCCCATTGTATGCAGTCTTACTTTTGGTGAAAATGGCGTAACGCTTATGGGCAATAAAGCTGAAGATGTTGTAAATGTTTTAATCGATGCCGGTAGTGAAATTGTCGGGGCAAATTGCAGTGTAGGTTCAGCCGCTATGTTAAATGTGGTTAAAAAGATGAGAGAAGCAAATGCAAATGCCAGACTTATCTTTCAGCCCAATGCTGGAATGCCTGCGCTGGTAGATGGTAAAACTATATATGACGAAACTCCGGAAATAATGGCTTCCAATATATCCAAATTTCTTACCTATAAGCCATCAATACTGGGAGCATGCTGCGGAAGCAAGCCTGAACATATAAAAGAAATAGCAAAGATAGTAAAAGATTATAACAACAACCAATAAAGGTTTATTTCCCTTTTTTTATCAAGTGCTGAAAACATGCCTTTCATACTGAAGAGCCCAAACAGCAACCAACTGAGCACAAATCATTCATTAATATTTTTACTCTTAAATATCTATGTCTGTCTTTTTTATAAAAGGGGTCAGCTCATTTTCCAGCAGTTCCTCATCCTCACTTAGTTTCTTCTTAAATAGAAACCAGTTTTCGATATGTTCGGTAGATCCACCGGGAGGCAGTCTTTTCATACTGCCAAGTGTTTCTATCTCCAGTATGTCCGGATTTGAAAAAACTTCCGTATTTGCTCCAAAATCAGGGTAATGGGCTTCCGGATCAAACTTGTATCTTTTTATAAAAAGTTGTTCGTTAAGATAATATGCTGCCCAACCCAGCGTATTTAAAACTCCGATTTTTTGTGCAGTTTTTGCCTCCGGATCCTGCTTTACCCGTATAAACTTATTACCCCAGATAAATCTGGGATCACTCATTTCCGTATAGGGCCAGAGAACGAGTGGGCGGGCTGGAAGAAGACTTCCTTCATGGGTTCCGTAAGGTTCCTGCGGTACTATAGCCCTGCCATTTTTTGCCATAACCGTAATCGCCCATGGCGCGAGTTCTATTTCCCAGATATTCTTATTGATGAGTCTGTGTAATATCCTTATGTGGTTATTTGCCTGCCCGGGGGTTATTTCTATTTCCTTTTGCATGCCTGTCGTATCTTCGATATCCTGGATAAGCTTGAGAGTTTCCCCATTCCACTGGTAATCAACAGGATTATTATCAGGAAAATATGTTCGCGGCGATGCCTCGGGTGCATGCCAGAACCTGTGCCCTCCGTATATCAACCATTCATTTCCACCTTTTTTACCATGCTGCTGCTTCATCTCTCCGAAAAGATTCTGATCTCCCGTAAAAGCAAACCGGATAATCCTTGGCCCCACATTTGTGGTAATTATTACTTCAACTTCTCCACTAGTAAGGCGGATACAATTTTCCCACCCTCCATATTTAAAATTCTCCTCGATCTCCATAGAATTCCTCCTTGATATTTAAAACTCAATTCGCAAAACCAGACTCTTGCTCATTTTCTCTGATGTTCAATACTTTTTCCACAGTTCCGTATTTATTTGCTGCGTTCCAGAATAAAAAACCTTCTATCCCCAGATCTTCTGAAGCCTTTATCTGACTTAAAATCTCATTTTCGGTATATTTCACTTTCAGGCTAAATGCTTGTATCCAGGGAACTATCATGCATCCGGTATTGTCTATCCTTGGCAGACCTTTATTAAGGGTATAGCTTACCACTTCATATGGATGCGCTTCAGGAAGTTCATACCCTAAAAAATTCGTAGAATAATGAGATGGATAAGGCATTGGATATATATAGTCAAGATATGGCGCTATTTCTTCTAACATCTGCCCTATGCCCTGGTCATTATTCGCTATAAAGGTCCACCCAAAAACATCCGCCGATATTTTTATATCATATTGTCTTGTTTCTTCCCTTACTTTTTTTAAAAAATTAGTTATGGCCCAGACCTTATCTTTACCGGCAGTATTATAAGTGTAGTCCGCATAAGCTATGTTTCCTTTTGCAGGTGCCCTTATATAGTCAAACTGGATCTCGTTTACTCCTTTTTCGGCAAGTTCCTTTATGAGATCGATATAGTAATCCCAGACTTCTTCGCAATAAATATCGGGCCAATAAGATCCTTCGGAGTACAGGGGGTTTCCGGTTCGCAAATCTTTAATGGCCACCTCCGGCTTAAATCGCGGTAGAGTATTATCCTTAAAAACAACAAATCTGGCTATGCTGTAAATACTTTTGCCTTTCATTTCCTCCAGTATCACATCTATATCATAATAATTTTTTTCGGCACCGCTTTCGCCCGCTAACTCCACATTACTGTCATAACCAATATCACCGGTGTCATCCTTTACATCAAATACGATACTGTTCAGTTCGGTGTGCAGAACTAAATTATATATTTCTTTTCTTTTTTCAATACTAGCGATACTATACTCGGTCAGATATACTGCTTTTTGAGTTCCGGGTTCTATCTTAATACGTTTGGATTGATAGGCATTCAGGTAATCTTTGTAGGTTGCAGCTTCGAGAAAATTCAAGGGGATGATAAAAATAACAAGTATTAATGATATTATTAGTATTTTTGCTGTACATATTAGCTTTTTTTGCATTTTCTTTTATTTCGGAATCCAATAAAAAATTGTCACGATTCTAAGTTCAGCGGTTTTCAATCATTATATTTGTTTATTTATTAATTGCCAATATGACTATTCATTGCATATCTTCCCAAACATATCTTCCCAAAATAAAAGGGGCTCGATTTAATCGAACCCCCTAATCTTAGTAATTTTTAATAAAGAAAATAAAAATTACTTTGTCTTTTTGTCCATTTCTCCCATGATTTCAGCTATCTTCTTTTTCTCCCAGCCCATACCTGTGAATTTACTGAATACGAAAACTCCCATAGCATGCCAGAAAACGCCGATCCCCCAGAAAACAGTTACCCAGTAAAACCATATAGTAAAAGGGTTTGTAACCAGGTTAATTGTTATTAATACTACGTTTACTCCTATGTAGGCAAAAAGGTGTGCGTAAAAACCTTTTATTTCTTCGACTCTCTTTTTTGCTATTTTATATTTTTCTTCGTCCATTTTCGTGTCATTCATTATTGCATCCTCCTTTATTTTTTATATTTAATTTTAAACTATTCACCGCCTGGATTAAACCTCATAATTCAAATATTTTTTCGAAATAGAACTATTGAATCTCTTCCACAGGACTGCACCTATAATGGTTCCGACCGGGAAAAAGAACACCATTGTTACTATCAGGACTGCCCTACCCAGAGGAACAGCAAAAGATTTTCTCTGGTAAATACCTACAAGCTCAGCTATATATAGAGCTGGAACAATCATTGAATAAATTATTCTAAATGGGAAACTTGCCAGACCTCTTATAGTATCTATGGCAGCATTAAGAGCAAATGGGCTATCTATCCAATCATTTAACATCCAAAAATGACCCCAGCCGAATCCTGAAAAGATTGCCAGTCCGGTTATGATAGCCATTACCCAGCATAATATTACCACTCCCTCAAGCTGTTTTTTTTCTTCTTTTAATTCTGTTTCAACCATTTCTGTCATTTTTACTCCTTTTTTATTTTAATTAATTTTAATCGAGACTAGAACTCCTTATAACCTTTCTAAAAGAATAACCATATTTATTCTAAACTTCTGATTTTACCAAGTCCGGAAATATCCTGAGTTACACTCGGATTCCCGGTATAATAAACATTTCCAACACCATTGATTTCAACATCGAGTAATTCGCTGACATCAACCGTGGCACTGCCTGCACCCGAAACCCTGATTTCACACTGCCTGCTTTCAAGATCCTCACCATCGTATTTTCCTGCTCCATTTATCTCTATTTCCTGACTGTCGACTTTACCGCTCAAGATTATATTTCCAGCCCCGGATACGACGACTTCTACTCTTTCAGCATCAAGGTCAAAGTCTAAATCACCCGCTCCACTGACATCAAACTGCAGAACCTCGGTCCTGAAATCCTCGCAATCAATATTTCCGGCTCCGCTCAGAGAGATTTCATCAAGGTCCACTACGGTCAAATAGAATTTTACTGTAGCGGAAGGTGTAAAGGTATAACCTCTTTTGAAACCAATATTCAATTCATCCCCTAAAACATCTGCTTCAATAATAGGCATTATATTATCATCTGCCTCAATCATAAGAGATTCCTCTTCTCCCTGAGTGATAATCAAATTACCTATTCCTGAAAGATGTATCTTGTGAAAATCCGATACATCCCTTTCTTCGGTCTCAACATTTCCTGATCCCCTGACAAAACCTACTGTCCATTTACAGGATACCGCAAAGATAGCCAGCATACTCATCAAGGCAAGTATAAATACTATTCTTATTGTTATGCTGATCCGATTTTTTTTGTTTATACTGTTCATTTCTTCTCCTTTTTTCTTTATTTAAATATAACTCTCTACATATTTAACGAAAGCTTAAACTGATGTCTCCGGAAGTAGTGCTGACATCTATTTGCTTTTCATCACTTCCAACTTCACCTTCGAGATTTCTCCTGCCGGAAGAAGTTATTTTTATTGGAAATGTATTCTCAATATGGCCGGATACAGTTTTTGCATTCAGGAAAAATTGGGCATCTTCGGAAAGATTGATCTCTATATCGCCGGAGGTCACTCTGATATTCATATTGCTGGAATTTTCCTGTTCTATATAAACATCTCCGGATACTGTGGTTATTTCAATATTCTCATTCTGCCCCCCATCTTCAAGCACTACGTCTCCCGAAATCAAATCGACATTCACATCTCCGGTGTAGTCATTAAGGCTGATATCTCCTGAAGTGGATTTAAGTTTAATATCATTAGCGAGTAATGATTCACCTTTAAAATCTCCTGATACACTGTTAAATTCAAATTCATTGACCACGAGATTGCTTACATCCATATCGGACGATGTGGTATCGGCCTTAAAAACTTCTAAGGAATCTTCCGGAATATATATATCAAGTTTCGTTCTCCAAATGTTGATTCCAATAAAAAACATTTTTGTCTGAATTATCTCTATACGCAATTCGTCGCCTGACTGGTATGCCACAAGAGACGGCAACTCCATATCTTTATTTGTTGAAACCTCTCCATAAAGATGCACCGTGATCTCTTCCTCATCTGTGGGGATAACGTTGATATCAGTACTTACTATATCAACATATATTTTATTTATTTGCTGTGCATCAAAAGTTTTGGATTCGTCGATTTGTTCCACAGCCAGTGCTAAATTCCCAGTTACTCCCAGGATGATGCCTGCGGTAATAAAGGCTGCAAACATAAAAACAGTTATCCATATGACAAATCTTTTTATATTGAATTTCATTTTTTTACTCCTTTCCGGTTATTATTCTCACATTAAACTTTATATATCTCACAAACAATCTGTATACCCACTTTGCCACATATATATCACCAACAAAAAACAGAATCCCAAATAGTGTTACTCCTATCGAAGCAAATATCGATACTGCCGGATTGACCATAACTGCAATATACTGAGGAACCAGTGGTCCAAAAATTGAAGCGAAAAAGACTGCGATCCCTGTTGCTGTAACGGCAATTGCCGAAGCAAAAAAGGAAAACAATACTGCAACGATACCTATAAACGGACCCATTATAAATATCAGATTAAAAAACCCCAGCCCCAGGGTAGAAAGTACCGCTCTGGTTATATTTATTGCAGAGGTGGTTTTTTCAGCTGTGTTTGCCAGTATATTTGCTTTAAATTGATTGGCCAGAGCTTTTGGGTCCCCCAGAGACTCTGCAATTTCTTCTTCGGTCCTACCTTCTGCCACTCCTTCTTTAAAATGATCTTCAAAATCATTTATTACGTCCTGTCTTTCTTCAAGAGGAACTCCTGCAAGGTATGAGGATAACTTATTTATAAAATCCTTCTTATTCATTTTTTACACCACCTTTTATAAAACTGTTTACTTGTTTGACAAAGGTCAACCACTCTTCTTTCAATTCTTTTTCCATTTCTTTTCCTGCTTTTGTCAATTGATAATACTTCCTGGGAGCTCCTTCGCTTGACTCCTCAAGATAAGTTGTTACAAACCCATCATTCTTAAGTCGTCTCAAAAGCGGATATATTGTCCCTTCCGAAATGGAAATGGTCTTTGAGATCTCATTTACCAGCTCATAGCCATACCTGTTTTTTTTGGCAAGTAAAGCAAGGGCACACAATTCCAGCACTCCCTTTTTAAACTGTATATTCATAATTATCACACCCTTTCTATAATTTTATGGTTGTATAATAACACAAGGTATTATACATTGCAAGGTATATTTTAAAAAATTATATCTTTTTTAAAATTGTACCAAAATTATACTTTTATCGGTTTCTTTTATTTTATTTTTACCGGCTAACCGTGTATCATATTCCGTAGTAATGATAAAAAGAATATCCTAGAAAACTATAAAGAATAACTTTTTTCATCCCGGTAATCATGGAACTTACAAATAAAATGAAGATTAATTTTTTAAATATAAAATTATATGATCAATAAAAATAAGAAAATAGAAGATAAAGTACCTGCTAATTTTAAGTTAAAACAAGAAAATAGTGGTTTTTATCAAATTCTACAAAATATAAAACAAATTTCCAAAACCAATAAAAGTCTAATAGTTTCCATGGGTTCTCAGAAGAAATTATTATATTCTTTTGACCAGATTCATTTTTTACCGGCCCAAATCGATAAAATTCCTTTGGAGAGTAATGAACGGGTAGACACATCAGTAATAATAGGTCCACAAGCAAAAAAACCACTTAAATTATCTTCCCCCATAATGATATCTGGAATTAGCCTTGGGACAATCTCTTTAAAAGTAAGGCAAATCTTTTCGCAAGTGGCCGCAAATTTATCTATCGCATATAATTCAGGTGAAGGCGGAATCCTGGACGATGAACTGGATAGAGCAGGAAAATACCTGATCGGGCAATACTCGACGGCAGATTCTAAAATAGATCTGGAAAGACTATCCAGAGTCGCGGCAGTAGAAATACGTTTTGGCCAGGGTGCCTATCCGGGAAGGGAAAGTTTTCTCCCCCCGGAAAAATTAACCACTGATATTGCATCCGTCAGAGGGATAAAGGGACCAGAACCTACATACTCGCCCGCCCATCATCTTGATATGGATTCTCCTGAAAAAATACAGGAAAAAATACACTGGCTTAAGGGAAAAACCGGCGGAGTTCCGGTGGGAGTAAAAATTGGTTGTGGAAATATTGAACAGGATATGGAAATTCTGGCAAAAGCCGAAGCAGATTTTATTGTTCTCGATGGATTTGGAGGCGGAACGGGTGCAACAGATATGTTTGTCCGCGAAAATGTTGGTATACCAATAATTGCAGCATTGCCAAGAGCCGTAAAATTTCTTAACAGTCACAATCTAAAAACCAAAATATCAATAATAGCTTCCGGAGGCTTAAGGACTTCCGCAGACTTTGCAAAATGTATTTCTCTTGGTGCAACGGCTGTTTATATTGGAACAGCGGCTTTGATTGCTATAAATTGCGAACAATTCAGAATTTGCCACACCAACCTCTGCCCGACTGGTATTGCAACACATATACCGGCGCTTACAGAACGTCTTGATACTAGTGAGGGAACAACAAGACTTACAAATTTTATTAATATTTGTACACGCGAAATCGCAGATTTTGCAAGAATCGCAGGAAAAAATAATATAAAAAAACTTGATTCTAAAGATATTATTTCTTTAAACAAGGAACTTTCCGAGCTTACTGGAATTAAATGGCTCAAAGGTTAAATTAGTTAATTTGGATTCCTGTTTTATATCATAATATGTCCTGCTTTGATAATGTCCTCATTTCTATACTATAAAATATCCAAATTTTTTCTTCAGTTGAATAAAAATAATTATTTATGATATATATATAAATGTTGATACAAGTTTTAAATATTATATAAAACAAATACTATTGAAAAAATAGTTTGGGCTTTAACTATTTCGATGTCGGAAGTAATGAAAAAACATTCGGAGATCGGTCACCGTATAGCTGGATCATCACCCGATCTGGCACAAATAGCACCCGGGATATTATATCACCATGAAAGGTGGGACGGTTCCGGGTATCCAAGTGGTCTAAAAGGCGTTAGAATCCCAATAATATCCATGATTCTTTCAATTGCCGATGCCTATGATGCCATGATAAGCAATAGGCCCTATAAAAAGGGCATATCCAAAGAGAAGGCGCTTAAGGAATTAGGAAGATGTTCGGGTACACAATTCGATCCATATCTTGTGGACAAATTTTTTGAGATTGTCAAAGGTAAAAGCTCTGCCAAACAACCTAAAAATGGTCTACATGAATAATATCATCCAACTTCCTTTTTGGTACATGCAGTCTGCCTGAAGTATCTTTGTGATATTTAATAGACTTACCTTTTTCGATATCGTAATATTCCGGACTCTCCAGTGGGTACCCGAGTGCAAGAATGAGATCGATGCTGTATTCATCAGTTATTTTTAAAATATTTTTAATTTTTTTTCTATCGAAAGATCCTATCCAGCAGCAGCCTATTCCCTCTTCCAGGGCAGCAAGGGTAATATTTTCCGCGCTTGCGCCTACATCATATTTATAAAATGGAACCAGCAAATTTTCTTTATTTATCAGGATTATTATATATGCCGTCGGTCTCTCATCTTCTTTAGGATTTCCTTCAGGGACTATATACCCGGCCCATCTTACATTTGGAAAAATCTTCTCTCTAATATTTTCATCCAGGGTGATGATATATTCGAGGGGCTGCTTATTGCCTGCAGAAGGTGCAAGTCTTCCTGCATCTACCATTTTTTTTAAAATAGAAAGTTCTACCGGTTTTTGCGTGAATTTTCTTATGGTCCTTCTTGAAGTTATTACATCATAAATTTTCATATCTATATTATAGTATGAAAATACTGAATTTTAGAAAATTATTATTTTTTTATTGTAATAGAAGAAAGACTATGTATAATTATCACCTGATAATAAGGTACATTGTAAAATCACCTACATTAGAATACAAAAATACACCTTATAATCTTATCATCAAGATTTTAATAACAATATGTCTTTGTCGCAAATTATAAAAGTCAGCAATCTGACAAAAAATTATGGAAAAGTCAAGGCAGTAAGAGGTATAGATTTCCACTTAAACGAGGGAGAATTGTTTGCATTTCTTGGACCCAATGGTGCCGGAAAAACCACTACTATCGATATCATCTGTACACTTCTCAAACCTGACAGCGGTACTGTAACAGTTTGTGGTTATACACTTGATAAAGAGGATGATAAAATCCGGAAAAATATCGGAATTGTATTTCAGGACAATATTCTGGATAACCTGCTGACGGTTAAAGAAAATCTCTACACCAGGGGAAGTTTTTATGGATTGTCAGGCAAAAAGCTAAAAACTGCAGTAAAAAAAGCTATGGAATCAGCGGATGTGGAAAGTTTCTGTAACCGCCCCTACGGAAAATTATCCGGTGGACAACGCCGCAGAGCCGATATAGCAAGGTCACTGGTAAATACACCTAAAATCCTGTTTCTGGATGAACCTACTACCGGTCTTGATCCCCAGACCAGAAAAAGTGTCTGGGACACGATCCGCAATCTGCAAAAAGGAACCGGGATGACCGTATTTCTTACCACTCATTATATGGAAGAAGCTGCAAAAGCTGATTATGTTGCCGTTATTGACAATGGGCGGATCACAGCTAAAGGTACACCTTCCGATCTCCGCGCCAAATACAGCACAGACACTTTGCGGCTAATCCCAAAGGACAGTGAGAAACTTAAAAAATTCCTTAAAGATCAAAATATCAAATTCGTTATATCCGGCGGAGCTTTTATAATCATTATTTCAAATACGCTTGATGCTTTGCCGCTGGTAAATAAGGTGGAAGACTTGATATCCGGTTTTGAGGTAATAAGCGGCAGTATGGATGATGCCTTTGTAAAAATCACCGGCCACATTATGAGGGAGGACGCTAATTAGATGACCGTGATTGTAAATTTGATTAAAAGAAACCTGAAACTTTTCTTTCGTGACAGAGCTTCGGTATTCTTCTCATTCCTCGCTGTATTTATAATTATCGGATTATATGTGTTGTTTCTGGGAAATATGATGGTCGAAGGTTTTGGGGACGTTCTCGGAGATGATGCCCGTTTCATTGTCGATAGCTGGATCATGGCGGGAATCCTGTCGGTTGTATCGATAACCACGACACTGGGCGCATTTGGTATTATGGTTGACGATAAGACAAAGAACATTTTAAAGGATTTTTTATCTGCTCCGTTCAAACGTTCCCAGCTTGCTGCTGGATATGTAATAAGTTCTTTCATAATCGGCGTTATCATGAGCATTGCAGCACTGATCATTGCCGAAATTTATATTGTGATAAATGGAGGAAGTTTGCTCGGGTTTGTGCCACTTCTAAAATTATTAGGAGTAATGCTTCTGTCGGTTTTTGCAGGCACTTCTATGGTTTTTTTAATAGTTAACTTTTTTAGAAGCAGTAATGCTTTTAGTGTCGCAAGCTCGATAATTGGAACTCTCATTGGTTTTTTAACCGGGATATATATTCCAATCGGACAATTCCCCTCTGCTGTGCAAACTGTAATAAAATCATTTCCCATAAGCCATGCTGCTTCATTGTTCAGGCAAATAATGATGGAGGCGCCAATGTCCAAAGCTTTTGCAAATGCACCGGCAGGGGCAATCACCGATTTCGAAAGAACGATGGGCGTTACTTTTTTCTTTGGCGATAAAGGACTATCACCGCTTATAAATATTCTGGTTTTGATTGCAACCGGTGTAGTATTTCTTGTACTGGCAATTATAAGTATGTCCGTTAAGAAAAGACAATAGTATGATTATTGATCCTTATTCTCCCTTTATTTATATTTCTTATTATAACTAATCTCTTTTTTAGTCTTACTTTTCAGTTTCTTTTATCAGTGCCCTCAGTATATGAATCATCCCCCCGGTATCCAGCCTGCAGTATTTTATTAGTAATTCCCTAATCCTTTCCACCTCTGCTTCTGCAGGGCAGGACTTACTGACATCATACCTTCCGCAAATGTAAAGGAAGTATACACTTGCAGCGAGACCATTTCCTATTTCCATTCCCTCATAACTTAAATCGGTTATTGCCGGGAGGACACTTTTTACTGAAGCACTCCCTTTCTGGGAAGAATGATAATAATGAAAATTTCCAAAGGGCTTATAGAGATCGATGATCCTGTGTATTATAGAATCGATCAACTTCCGGTATCCCGGAAAAGCTTCGGCCAGCTCTCTAAGCACACTTTTTTCAAATAATTCATAATAGACAACCACACTGCCCTTATCACCCAGATGCTGCTTTAAATCTGACAGCAATCTTTCCCTGGGATCTTCCAGGCCTTTGGCTAGAAAATCACGGTGTTCGGCTTTACCATCGATAGACTCCAGAACATGAATAGAATACTGAAAGGGAATTCTCTGATAGGGTTTGATACCATCATACAGGGGAATAGCTGTAGAGAATGTCTCAAAATCAAAAAAATACAACGGGTATTCTAATTTTTTTATGAATTTAGATATTTCATCTTTGTCTACTTTCGCTTTTTCCGTTCTTGCACACTCGAGCTGTATTTGCTGTTTTAAATTTAAATCATACCGATCTGGTATATCTTTTATCGAAAGAATCCCCTCACTGTAAAGTTCAATTGCTTTGTCTTTATTTCCATATAGATTAAAGATATTGTTATCCGGCAAGAATCCCCAGCATTTATCCTTAAGCGGACATATATACGGATTACTGCATTGTTTACCGATAACTATTTCCGGAGGATTATCTGCGGCTGCTATCTCGAGCATTTCCATTACCCTGTTCCCTACCTCTTCCAGCGTCTCATCCACTTCCACGGTAATATCCACTTTTTTAAATAATCCCGTCGGATCAATATCCCCTTTTTTTATATACTGGTTATTAATATAGGTGAGCCAGCATTTTCGTATCTTGATCCCTGCTTTTTCAAAACAGTATTTCTGGAAAGCTACATCGTGTAAGTATTCCTCCTTGGGTTGAGTGGAGCTTTTAACCTCGACTATATCCCATCTGTCCGTATTTACCGGGATCAAAATATCCGCTCTGCTGTAAACATTTTCAAAGCTGACACTTGCTTCGAATAAAGGTTTTCTCTCAGATAGGAGTTCTAAAGTTTTTGCAAGTTGTTCCTTTATGTCGGCTATCTTTCCCAGATCTATGCCTCCGGGATAGAGGTTTTTTGCATACTGTCCTACCAGAGTTCCCTGATTAAAAATAAATCTGTTCACGAAGTCCGGATGTGGAACTTCTTCCCTTGCATTGATGAGGTACCAAAAATATTTTAAGCACTGAAGTCCCGCCAGATATTTAGATTTTGATATTATTATATTTCTTCCCATAGAATCGCCGGCTATTCGAAACCGGTATAAATCCCTCCAAAATCTATTCCCTCTATTTTCCTGGATTTATATTCATCGGCTAACTTTTTCCTTGCATAGATAAGGCTTTCATTTCTTATCCCGTTTTTCAGGGCAAGATAGACTTCAATAAATGCAGCAAGATCATCCGCTCCTTTAACAAGCTTCCCGTTCCTATCGCTGTTATCGGAAAACTCGTCTTCGGTAAACATCCTTATATCTTCTTGCCACTTCTCGGGAATCAGTTTATATATTTTTTTCTCCATTTCCTCAACTTCATAATCCTTAATAAGCTCATCAAGTCCTTCGACAGATTTTTTAACCGGATTGATTACATCTCTTGTAAGAACCTCGGGCAGGTCGTGGAACAGTCCGGTGAAGTAATTATTTATACAGTTTATCTTTCTTAGATTTGCTTCGCAGGAAAATAAAAATGAAAAAATGGCCACAATCAACATATGACCCAGTACGGAAGTTTTAGGGATGCGGTAAAGATGGCTCCATCTCTGTTGGAAACGAAGCTGACCGCATATATCTGCAAAATCCATTAAATTTCTTTTTTGAGAAAAAAACTGCATACACTCCAGGTCATTGTATTTTTCCTGCTCCCTGGAAATACTCTCGACAATCTCTTCAGTCAAATAAACCCTCGGGTTTGCCAATCTTATAATGTCGAATTCCCACTTCGTCACATAAAAATGTGCCGCATTTACAATCCTTCTTTCAAGAGTCTCCTCCTCTTCCAGAAGATACTCTTTAAAACGCGAATTAAATTCCTCGCTAACCTGTTCTGTAAATGGTCTTATCCTCTCAAAAACCCAGTAATTCAACTTTTCGTATTGTTTCTTATCTTCTTTTATCCTGTATATCAGCGGAGGCTTTAGATCGGTCAAAATTATCCTTTTTAAAAATTCAAAAAGTCCATTTTCTATCATTTCGATCCAATCGATTTCTCTGTTGCTTAAGTCCTCTTCGCATCTGCCAAGGATGTAGGCAACAACCATCTTGTGGGATTGCTTATCCAGCTCCGTAAGTTCTATGGTGCGGATCTGATCGTTCCACCTCTGCATACTTGCAGCTTCATAAATTTTTAAAAGAAGTGATTTTTGAATCATAAGGCTTTTTGCATTTTTAACCGCTTAATTAAAATTTCCACGGCGATAGCTGGAACTTTTATAGAATCTTAAAATAGTGTATATCATAGACATCAATTCTTCAAATAAAAGTTACTCTGTATATGATAAAATACAGTTAAAGTGTTATAATCCTTGCTGTCCCGGAAATGACCTAAAACAAGTATAGTATTTAGAATAATCAATATAAATTAAAGGGGTAAGATGGATCAATCACCGGTGGTAAAAGTCTTTAGCTCCAGGATTGAAGCAGAAATAGCCAGAAGCTATCTGGAAAGTTTTGGTATTAAAACTGAGATAATTTCTGATGATGCTGGCCAGAGTTACCCTTCCTTTCAAAGTATAAGAGGCGTCAAGCTTCTGGCAAGTAAAAAAAATTTAAAAAAAGCCCGCGAGCTTCTTGATAAAAAAGCCTTATCGAATGAATAACAGAAAGAACCTGAAAAGTAATTTTTCCCATATCGAATTACACAATTTAAAGCTCAAAGACCTGGATGACTACCTCAGAATAGAATTCGATGCCTTCTATGAAAAATTAAAATTCATATTCAGCAACAGAAAGAAAGCTGCGCTGGATATTGTCAGGTCAGAAATCTCGAAAAATATTGATACGGGAAGGTATTTTAATGCAAAAATAGATAGCAAGATAGTCGGAATCATCGAGATCGTTACGATTGAAAATATTAAAAGTCACACCAAAAACTTTCGGGATTATCTTGAAAGTCTTGGTTTGCAAAGAGCTTTGAAAGCATACTTTTTAACATCAATGGAAATCCCCAGATTGGATAATACTACCATATATATAGATAACGTCGCAGTCGATGCCGAAAGCAGGAGACGGGGTGTTGCCAAAAAAATGCTGTCTTTTGTGGAAGACTTTGCCAGAGAAAACGGAAAAACCGTTTTAAAACTCTGGGTAGCTTTTCTTAATAAGAATGCATATGATTTATACAAAAAATTTGGTTTTATAGAGCATGTAAAGAGATCGTCACGGATTGCGGAAAAATATACCGGATACCGGGACTGGATATTTATGAAGAAAGAGATTTCTAAATATCTTTAGTATCCAGAGATAAAATATTTTATACCCTCAATATATATTTTTTCAGACTTTATATAGTTTTTATTATGTTTACCCGCTATCTTTAAAAACTGTTTGGGTTCTTTTGCAACATTATATAGCCTTATTGCATGAGAAAATGGAATGTAATCATCTTCACTGCTATGTATTATAAGTACCGGACTATTTATTTCTTTTAAATATTCAATGGTAGGATAATTAAACCTGAAAAATTTTCTTACAGGTAAATAAGGATACATTTGAGCAGCCAGATCTTTAATTGAAGTAAAGGTGGAGTCAAGAATCAGTGCTCTGGGTTTTACTTCCCTTGCCAGCCGGGCTGCGATAGCGCCTCCCAGCGACCGGCCGAAGATTATTATGTCCTGAGGTTTTATTTTCTTTGGACCCGTCAAATACTCCCAGGCCGCCCTGGCATCAAGATAGGTCCCATTCTCGGTAGGCTTGCCTTCACTCTTACCATATCCGCGGTAATCAATTATAAAAACATTTAGACCCATTTTTCTTTTTAAATAATCTATCAATGTCAATCCATCCGAGATATTCTCCCCGTTACCATGAAAAACCAGCATCACTTCCCTGCTATTTCTTACCGGTACAAACCAGCCTGAAAGATTAATACCATCGGAAGATTTGAAAGAGACTTCTTCAAAATACAATTTTATGTCAAAAGGAGTTGCCTTGATTTGTTTTTTAGTATGAAATACACCGTTTGACTGGGTCAAGAATTTATATATTGCCAGAAATAAATAAATAATCACAGCTACTGCCATGACCGAAGCAACTCCGATAAGTATTTTCTGGTATAACATTTTTATTCAAATACCTTTTAATATTTCTGGTTAAAACTCTCTACCATATTATTATAGTAATCAAACAATCTTTCCAGAGAATCGATGAACATATTATATCCACTCAGGTAACAGTCGTAATTACTGGTTTTCATACATTGTATTTGTTCTTGTTTATGAAGATTTATCTCTTCTGATATCGCAACCAGATTATTTCGATCAGCAGCATTGCTTTCCGGATAAAAAATATTTTTTAACTGTTGAGAGATTTCCATAAGTCTGGCCAAAAGAGTTTCTTCTACGGCGATTTCCTGCTCATCATTGAATGTCCAGCCTTCGGGATGTGTCTGGTTGATAGGACTTAGAGCAGCATTATATTCTGAAAGCAGGGATTCGACTTCGTCCAAAAATTCATTCTCCGATATTACACCTATCTCTCCCGGGTTCAATCCGCTTACCCGGTAGACTTCCTCCCTCGTTACGTCCGGCTCAATATCTCCTTCCCAAAAATAATAAAATCCGGCAGGATAATAATTTTCCCCGTCAATTAGAAGGCTTTTATAAAATACTCCGGACCCCTTATAAGTTTCCAGGTTAAGATAATAATTATAAGCCATAAAACCACCTTCTGCAGTTATATCTACAGGGATCCATCCATACCCGGGAAGTTTTATTTCAACCCAGGCATGACCGTATGGAAGCTCGCCTTCTCCTTCTGACACTATGCTGAAAACAGGAAGCCCCTGCACAAATTTTGCAGGAATTCCTGCAGCTCTGCATAAAGCCGTATATAAAATAGAATAATCGGTACAAACTCCTTTGCCCTTCTGCAGAATTTCCGAAGCGTATAAATAATCGGATATTCCCAAAGCCAGCTTCTCCTCATCATATACTATTCTATCAATTACAAAATCGTAGAGTTTTTCCGCAATTATAACAGGATCTGTCTCTTCTCCAATCACAGATTCGACCGCAGAATTTATTTGCTGTGAATCACTATTTATAAAATACTCACTTACCGTATAAAGTGACAGATCGCTGTCTTCCGGATCATAAGAATACTCCCCATCAAATATTTGCGCATATTCATATTCATAAAGCACTGCATCACAATTTATATACGCTTTAGCTGACTCTCCGGCCGAAAGATCGCCCAGATCGAATCTCGCTAATAAATTGTAGTCATCGCTATAAATATCATTGGTTTTGCCCTGACCGGACTTGATACTTTTTATGATTTGAAAAGGCCGGTATGTTTGAGGGATCTCAAATAGACAGGTGATATCTTTAATATCTCCGGGCCCTTCGTTTATGATAGTATATTCAATACCAACCGTTATCTCGTACTCCCTTTTTATCGAAATGTTTTCGGGAAACTCTACCAGGTAAATCTGTTTTGAAGCTTCAGCTATACTTGTTCCATCATCGACTGTAAGGGTTATTTCATATTTTCCGGTGCTGTTAAAAATATATGAGGTCATTTCATCATCCGATATGACCGTATCCCCTATCTGCCACTGGAAATTCAAAATGTCCCCATCGGCATCCGATGAATCCGCAGCAGAGAAATATACCGGATTGCCCACAGCAAAATAATCACTGCCGGAACTCTGTTGATATACCTCGAGTACAGCAATGGGCCGGATATTTTCTGTCCTCTCTTCTGCGGTTTCTCCTTTGTTATCGAAGTTTGTGGTCCCACCGGTCCCATCGTTATTGTCATTAGAAATCCAATTTGTTATATTTTCGAAAATAGGACAACAGCCGACACTAAAAGCGAGTACAGATATAATTAAAATAATTAATATTGAGCAGCAAATTATTCTTTTCATCTAATTTCATAAAGAACATTAAAAAAAATTCTACTTCCTGTCAAATTAATAAAAAGCTGGCTGGTTCCAAATACCAGCCAGCTTTTCTCTCACTTCTTATCTTATTATTATATATTATGTCTCAACTCCCTATAAACTTTCTGGCCAGTGCTTCGGCAACAAAAGCAACTGCAAACAATGCACTTACTATGATCATAAGAGGATGTAAATCCCTGAATTTTCCTCTGAACAGTTTTATTAAAGTATAACTTATAAAACCAAATCCTATCCCGTATGAAATACTATAAGTGAATGGCATGATTATTATGGTCAGAAAAGCCGGTATTGCGATCTCGTAATCCTTAAAATCGATTTTACTCATGACTGTCATCATCAAGAATCCGACTACGATCAAAGCCGGAGCTGTGACGGGGTATTTAAAGACACCTTCCGCTATTTCCACACCGCCTCCAACCACCGCAATCAATGGAGCAAAAAATATGGAGACCAGGAACAAAAATCCGGTCATGGTGGGCATGATACCAGTTCTTCCGCCATCTGATACGCCGGAAGCACTTTCGATATAGGTCGTAATAGAGCTGGCGCCAAATAAACCTCCTGTCACTGCTGCCAGAGAGTCGACAAGAAGTACCCTCTTTAAATTAGGAAGACTGCCATTTTTGTCCAGCAAGCCGGCTTCTGCGCCTACTCCGATCACTGTACCCATAGTATCAAAAAAATCTGTCATAAACAGGGCAAAAACCATAACCAGGGCCGCTATATTCAACATCCCCTTGCTCCATACCGCACCGACGATATCTGCCTGGAAAAAGGTTGCAAAACTCTCTTTTGTCGGAACGCTTATGAATCTGGTGGGAAATGGAATTATTCTAAACGCCATTCCGGCTATTGCTGTACCAACTATTCCCAGTAGTATCCCCCCTTTGATCCTGTATGCAACCAGGATCACGGTAAGCACCAGGCCAAATGCTGCAAGCAGGGTATAATTAGCAGTAAAATTTCCCAATGTCACTGCGGTAGCAGAACTTATGCCCACAAAACCTGCTTCCTGAGCACCGATAAAAGCAATAAATAAACCGATTCCAACCCCAATGGCATATTTCAATCCCATTGGTATTGCTCTCATTATCATGCTGCGAAGACCTGTCAATACAAATATGGTCACGATTATTCCTTCGATGACGATAATTCCCATTGCCTGCTGCCAGCTCATTCCCAGACCAAAGATAATGGTAAAAACAACCACCGCATTGATCCCCATCCCCGAGGCAAGTGCAAAAGGAGTATTGGTCAGCAGTCCCATTAATATACTCATCAACCCCGCACCCATACAGGTAGCGATGACAGCTGCTTCAAAAGGAATCCCGGATTCTCCGCCTGCAGAAAGAATCGCCGGATTGACAAAAATTATATAAGCCATGGTCATGAAAGTAGTGATCCCGGCAATAATTTCTGTCCTGACGCTGGTATTTCTTTCCTTGAGTTTGAAATAGCGCAAAATACACCTCCTTATTTATTTACAAAATAATAAATCACCTTGATCTATAAACAATTTTTCATCGTTTCTCATACAGTTTTTAATTAATTTTACAAAATATCAAATAAACGATAAAATCTATAAAATATGGAAGCAATAAAGAATTTTTTTACGGCAGAAAATTTTAAATCTTTTTTTGTAAGCGCGTATTCCTGGTTGGAGAATATACTTACAAAAGCTTTTGGTAAAATAGGATATGAACCAATAAGGAATCTGCTTACCAATCCCTGGTTCTGGATAATTATAGTAGTATTGATCCTATTGTGTATCATCTTTAGAAGACGATAATTGATGGTTGTCTCCACCAATTCTTTCCCCATCTAAAAATATTTTAAACATAAAAGCTATAAAAACAATAATTAAAACTCCTGCTATTGCCAGAGCAGCAAAAGTTCCCGGATTGTTCTTGATTTTTTCGATAACCAGATAGAGCCTGGAATTGTTTTTCTTTAAATAATCCAGAAACTTATCATCCAGCAGCTTTTTATCACGCTTGCTTATATTGGATATTCTATTTATTATTTTCTTATCTATATCGTCGCAAGGCTGAATGACAGCATTTTTTACAATTTTTAAATATCTATCTACATTACTCATTTTAAAAAACTCTTAAAAGTTTAAAACACAATATAATAGATTGAAATTAATTTATTTTGTTTCAAGTGATGATCCTATCACCTATAAGTCTTTAATTTATCTTTAATTATCTTCCTGGCCCGGTGTATATTGGTCTTTACCGTTCCTATGGGCTTACCGATAAGGTCCGATATTTCTCTATAGCTATAATCCTGCAAATCTCTTAAAATCAACGGGATTCGATAACTCTCGTCAAGACTTACCACGATTTTCAATACTTCTTTTACCGTCTCCTTATTAAAAAAACTCTTTTCAAGACTCTGGTTATATCTGGTAAAAACTACTTCATATTCCTCTGTTATTTTTTCGAGACTTACTTTTTTATCTTTTGTTTTCGAATGAAGTCTTAGTTTATCGATACATGTATTGACTGTGAGTTTTCTTATCCAGGTTTTAAAACTGGATAGCCCTCTAAAGCCTTTTATGGAGAGGTATACTTTAACAAATACTTCCTGGCTTACATCCTCCGCTTCATGTGTGTCCCTCAATATAAAAAAGGCTGTAGTGTAGACATATTTAGAGAATTGCTTGACTAGTTCTTCAAAAGCAGCTTTGTCTCCCCTTTTTGATTTTGCGATTAATACTTTTTCATCCACTTCACGATACTTGCTTCTTTTATTATTTTTATCTAAAAATATCCTTTTTTTGGGATAACTCTGCTACCTTTACATCTTAATCCTCAGGTGCTTCGGCTAACACAAGCGTTACAGTCAAATATTCTCCATCCCTGTATATCTCAACCGTTACTTCATCTCCTATATCATGTCTTAGAATCTGGGCAAACAATTCATACGGATTATTTACCTTTACGCCATCTATTTCAACAATTATGTCACCGGCTTGTATTCCGGACTCTTCTGCCGGATACCCCTCCAGGACACTGCTGATATATGCTCCACTTACATCACTGGTGCTTTCAGCCATTTCTACACCCATATAGGGAATTCTTGCTCTTCCGAATTCTATGATCTGTTCAGCAATACCAACCACCGTATTGCTGGGGACAGCAAATCCTATGCTGGTACCAGTCGTTGCCAGAGTATTGATTCCTATTACTTCCCCATCTGAATTTACCAGTGGACCTCCGCTGTTGCCAGGATTTATTGCTGCATCGGTCTGGATCAAATTAATAGGAATCGTTATATCTCTTCCTTTTGCACTTACGACTCCCATCGTTATCGTCTGATCAAGTCCGTAAGGGCTTCCTACTGCAATAGCGATGTCTCCCACTTTTACATCATCCATGGAGTCAAAACTGGCAGCTTTAAGGCCATTGGCCTCTATCTTTATGACTGCAACATCATTTCTTTCATCTGCCCCTATCAGTTCTGCCGGATATTGGCTACCGTCATTTAAAGTGACTAATAGCTCTTCTGCATCGCCGGCTACATGATTATTGGTTATAATATAACCATTTTCAGTATAAATCACTCCGGAACCAATCGCCTGCTGTTCCTGTGTCTCTCCGAATATGTCCTGGACTATTACCGTTACATCTATATGTACCACAGAAGGTGTTATTTTTTCTACGACTTTGCTTATTGCGCTATCTAATTCATTAAGTAAAGTTCCTCCGTTTCCATCAACCTGTTCCTCACTTTCGATACTTTCTCCCTTTAACAAATCCGCTATGGATACTTTATTGATCACCGCCAGAATACCGAGCATACTTACTCCGCCTACAACCAAAAAAATTATTGCTACCAGTATTATTATTAGACCTTTCATAAAGAAAGACCTGAATTCGCTTCCTTCATCCATTTTTATCCTCCTTGTTATTTCCGGACTTTAAATATCTATTCCTCTTCTCCGGTTTCTTCCACGGAAATATTGCCGGATCTCAATCTCAACGCATCTTCCTGGATTTTTAACGCTGCGTCTGCAGGAAGTACACCTCCGGTTATGACGCTTTCAATATTATCTCTTATGGCATCTCTTATCACCATTATGAGTTCTTTGTCAGGTTTTCCCCTGCATATTTTTGCCTGCTGAAAAGCATTGTAGATGATCTCATTATTTATAAGTGTCTCGTTTCTATCGATATTTTTTAAAACCGGGAAAGTATCTGTTGTTAAAGTCCAGTCTATCTGTACTTCTTCAGAGAGCATATACTGCATAAAATCATTTACTGCTGCAAGTTCATTACCATAACAATTGACATTTATCATAAAACCGATACCGGAGATCAAAGGCGTAGGATATTCATCACCCTGCCAGACCAGAGGTATCTTTACTATGCCCAGGTTTAATCCTGCTTCTCTATATTCATTTATCAGCTGGGTATTATCGATTATCATGTGGACATTGCCATTTTTAAATAATTCATTTATCTCTCCATATTCGATATTAAAAGGCAAAATTCCTTCTTCATTATATATATAAGATAAAAATTCGAGTGTCTTTACAGTCGCCTGATTATCAAGCGTCAGTGAATTGGTGCTGTAATCGACGATCCAATCCTCATATCCTCCTATAAAAGGTATTATCCAGTCAGCTGTGCCGGCATTCAGCAACAGTCCATAAATATTTGATCCAAAATTATTTACCTCTTTAGAATATTCGATGACTTCCTCGAAGCTCGCAGGAGGTTCATCTACCAGGTCCTTATTATAAAAAAGCGTCAAAAAATCAAAACTTCTAAAAGGAATCATATAATTTCTTGCGTTATACATAGAAATCTCCGTAAGACCATCTATGAATAAAGAATAATCTGCTTCATCTATTATTTCTTTTACCACACTTCCGGGAACAAGTCTTTTTATCCCATCAAAATCCAGCAGCAGTACTTCGGGTCCTGCACCGGCAAGACTTGCAGCTTCGAATTGATCTTCCAGTTCTTCCTGACTTCTGAAATGCCTTGTCTCTATTTCGATATGACCGTTCTCGACCATAAAATTATCCACACTCTCCATTAGAGCCAGCCTCTCCTTTGGGCCAAGACAATCCCACAGAGTTATATGTGCTTCTAGTTCTTCTCCGTTTGTCTGTCCGTCTCCTCCGTTTTCAGCTATTTCCTCTTCAGCTGTTTCAGTATCTGTTTCTGTTATAGGATTGATTAGATTACAGGATGCAGTACCTAATAATAAAAGAAGGGTTAACATTAAAGAAATTATTAAGAATATTATTGGTCTTCTATCTTTTAATCCGAATATATTTCCAATCATTTTATGTCCCCGATTCATCAATATAAGAAAGCTTTTTTAAATTATATTATAAATATGGTATTCAATCTACCCTTCTAGGGTCTTATATTGAATAAATTTAAATTCCTTTTTTTTATAAATAATTATAAAATTCTATAAAGAATAAAATAAGGAGGTGGACGCAAATGAAGACTCTTGTATATAATAAAACAGAAAAAAAATTAATAGAAAAAGTCACTTTAAAAAAAATTCCCTCCTATATTAATAACCCGGAATATCTTCTATGGACCGACATAGAGAATCCAAGCAAAGAAAATATGCAATTTCTAATAGAGCATTTTCATTTTCATCCCCTTGATATAGAAGACTGCCTTAGCATCATTGAAAGACCAAAATTGGATGAGTATGATGACTACTTCTTTCTGGTAATGCACATACCCTTTTTTGTCAAACAAACCAGAAGACTGGTCCCTTTTACCGTCAATATATTTATCGGAAATAACTTTCTGGTAACCGTTCACCGGGGTTTGTGCAAACCTATACAGGACACTTTTGAATATTTATCGAAAAACAATCAAATCCTGGACAAGGGATCGGGTTTCCTTTTGCACAAGGTAATCGATTCCCTTATTGACTATAATTTTCCCATACTCAATAAAATTTATAGAAATTTACAGGATATTGAGGATGCCATCTTTAAAAAAGTCAGCACCAAAAACGTTAAAGAAATATTGCTCATCAGAACCAATATCCTTACATTCAGAAACATAATCTATCCCCAGAGAAAGCTCCTCAAAACCCTGGAAATCAAGGATATGGATTTCTTGATAGAGGCTCTTGAGGTTTATTTTAGCGACCTTGTGGACCATGTGGAAAAAATCTGGGATACTCTTGAAAATTATAAAGAACTGGTAGATGGTGTGCATGATGCCCATCAATCATTATTATCGAATAAAATCAATGAAATCATGCGCATACTTACTATTTTTTCTGTAGTAATTCTTCCACTCACACTAATATCCGGAATTTTTGGAATGAATGTCTCGCTTCCTCTGGGAGATCATGCCTTTGCTTTTGTTATTATTATGGTTATAATGTTTTCGATTTCTATTGGAATGCTGGTCTATTTCAAATACAAGGATTGGATATGAATCAAACCGGTTCCCTGATCTCGTCTTCAAAAAATACCTCAAATCCATAACGGGTAAAATCTGGTAGATATTCATCAAACAGCAATTTTAATGTAAACCTCTGTTCTCCTCCGGGGATCATTTCTTCCCGGGGTAAATAACATTGTTTTATAAAAACAACCTGATCCTGAATATTATAAAAAGTACAAAAAAGTTTTAAGTTTCTAATCTTCTCTTCACCTATATTGATCACACTGCCTTCTATGATCAAATAATCTTCTTCGTATCGATACCCTTCGTTCTCCACTATAGGATTACCCTCAAAACTTTCATAATAATCCTTATAATTGACTCCTATTTTTACCGTATCTATCTCTATATATTTTTGTTTATCGGTAAGATAATAATAAAATGGCAATTTGCTCCCACCTCTAAGATAATTTACCGCAGCAGGGACGATTACCGATATTATTTTGGTTTCATGTTTGTCATAGAAGTCGAGAGTGATTTCAATATTTGTTTTGTTTACACCGGAAATGTTTTCTATTTCGCCCATTATTATCAAATCTTTGTAAATGTCCAGATAGAGATTGGAGTTTTCTATTTTTATATCAATAGAGCTCGTTTCCTCCAGCCTGATATTTTCATAATCAAATAAATAAAGGCTGTCTTCACTATCGGAACCACCGGAATCTATAAACGGTTCACCTGTATCGCTTTCAAACTTACAGGATATAAAAAAAACCTGGGACAAAGAAATGATTATCAGCAGAAATATTAAAAATCCATTGGACCGAAATCCTGTTAGCCCTTTGCGGATTAGCATTGGTCGTCTTTCCCCGCATGATTTTCTTCGTTCGTGATTTTGTTTTTATCGTTTACATATACTATTTTTGGCAGGTGTCCTGCTGCTTTCTCTTCATATACATAGGCAAAAGATAAAATAATGATCTTTTCTCCCTTGAGTATCTTCCTGGCAGCTGCTCCGTTTATGCAAATCTCCCCGCTATCCTTCTTTCCTTCTATAACATATGTTTCCAGTCTCTCTCCGCTGTCAAGGCTTACTACCAGAACTTTTTCATAAGGAAATATTTTTGCATGTTCCATCAATTTTTTATCTATGCTTATGCTCCCCATATACTCGATTTCCGCATCGGTCACCGTTGCTCTATGTATCTTGCTTTTTAAAATACAGACTATCACTTTTTTCTCCTCTGTCATCCAGGTTTATTTAGATCAATATCACTTTTATACTTTTATTATCATGTTGTCAATCAGTCTGGTCCTTCCGATCCAGACTGCAGTTGCAGCCAGTATGTTCTTGCTGTCATTATCCACTCTCTTTACATGTTCAAGTGTCCCGGGATCCCTGAAATCAAAATAATCTACTTTTTTAACAAATCTATTTTTTTCCAAATCGGTCATAATTGTTTTTCTTATTTCCTCTAGACCCTTTTCCCCTTTTTTAATCATATCTTTTGCCATTTTCAGGCACTCGTACAAGATAATGGCATTTTTTCTTTCTTCGACAGAAAGATATTTATTTCTTGAACTTAAGGCAAGGCCGTCATTTTCTCTTATGGTGGGACCGCCTATGATTTCAACATCAAGATTCAGATCGTCAACCATTCTTTTTATTATTACCAGTTGCTGGTAATCTTTCTGCCCGAAGTATGCCTTATCCGGTCTGACAATATTAAGTAGTTTCAGGACCACCGTGGCCACCCCTGCGAAATGCCCGGGCCTGTATTTTCCGCACATGATGCTTCCGAGTTCTTTTACCTCGATTGAAGTCTTAAAATCCGTATCGTACATTTCCTTTGCAGTTGGATAGAATATATAATCCGTCCCTCCCTTTTCTGCCAGGGAGATATCCCTTTTTATATCTCTTGGGTATTTTTCAAAGTCTTCCCCGGGACCAAACTGTGTCGGATTAACGAAAATACTTATAAACACCCTGCCGCATTCTTTTCTTGCCATCTTTATCAGGCTCAGGTGTCCCTCATGCAGAAAACCCATTGTAGGAACAAAGCCTGTTATAAAACCCTTCTTTTTAAGATTGTTTACTACCGATTTGCATTCGGTTATTTTTTTTAATATTTTCATCTATGAAGATTTAAATGTCTTTAAGTTAGAATAGAGATTTCTCTAATTTTCTAGTAGGAATGCTCGTCTGATGGGAATTTCTTATTTTTTACTTCTTCTATATATTTCATATAACATTTCTTCATTTCTTTTCCCAATTCAGCATACCTTTTTGAAAATTTTGGTTTAAATTTTTCGAAACATCCAAGCAAATCATGTGTCACAAGCACCTGTCCGTCGCAGTCCACGCCCGCTCCTATTCCTATCGTGGGAATGCTGACCTTCCGTGTTATCTTTTTTGCAAGCCCAGCAGGTATCTTCTCCAATACTATCGAAAACGCCCCGGCTTCCTCAAGCCCAATGGCATCTTCTATCATTTTTTTAGCCTGCTCTTCGTCTTTGCCCCTGACGCCATAACCACCGAACTTATAAACGGACTGCGGGGTAAATCCCAGATGTCCCATTACCGGAATCCCTGAGTCGACGATTCTCTTTATTGTCAAAAAGACCTCTCTTCCACCTTCCAGCTTTACCGCTTCGACACCGGCTTCTTTCAAAAATCTTCCGGCATTCCTGACCGCTTCGGCGGCACTTGCCTGATATGACATAAACGGCATATCCCCTATCACCATTGCCATTTTCACACCACGGCAGACTGCTTTGCAGTGATGGATCATCTCATTCATCGAAACCGGTATGGTGTTTTCATATCCCAGTAGTACGTTCCCCACAGAATCCCCGACCAGTATCAAGTCTATACCACATTCGTCCAGCTGGGATGCCATGAGACAATCATACGCGGTCAGCATTGTTATTTTTTCACCTTTCTTTTTCATTTCAACAAGATCGCTTGTTGTTATCTTTTTCATCATGGCAATATCCCCTTTCTAATCTTTGAGTATTTTCTTTAACTCCTCTGCTGCGTTTTTATCTATCCATTTATTTTGATATGCGATTTTACTGGTCTCGATTCCCATAGTTTTATAAAGATCGGAGTAATCTTTTGGAAAAAATTTACGAAAGCTTGCCATGTGCTCTCTTATGGTCCCTGTGTCCCCCCTTGCTATCGGGCCCGTCAGGGATTTTTTTGTTCCCATTTTTTTTATATTGTTTACCGTTCCTTCCGCAAGACTTATTAATCCTTTTAACGAATCCTCCGGCTTTATCCCTATCCTTTTGTGTATCGATACTGCATAATCTATAAGAGTTACAAGATAGTTTGAGGCCACGCAGGCTGCAGCATGGTAGAGCGGTTTTTTTTCGTTTTCCACCTCAATAGTTTCTCCTCCGAGATTTTTTACCATAAACTCCGCTACCTTCTTCGATTTTATACTTGAATAAGTTATTCCGAAAACAGTTCCGGGCAGAGATTTAATGGCTTCCCCTACAGAGGCGAAGGATTTTAACGGATGTATGGATGCAATTTCGGCTCCTGCAGCCCTGGCGGAATCCAGGACCTCGAGTGATTTCGACCCGCTGAAATGGAATACATAATAATCTTTAAGGTAATTATTTTTTTTATTCTTAAAAATATTATCACAGACTGCTTTTATAGAGTCGTCCGGGGTACATATCAAAACGCAATTTGCCAGTGCCGCTGCTTTTGTGTTATCTCCTGTGAAAATTATATCAGCCGCTCTGACTCCTAAAAATCTCTTTGCTTTTTTTAAAGATTCCGCCGATCTCGAGGATATTGCCTTTACCTTTATGCCTGATAAATTTTTCAGGGTAAATGTATAACATACGGTTACGCCGACTCTTCCCGCACCGATGACGCAAAGGTCTATGCTTTTTATTTTTTTCATAGTTTTATTTTCGCTTTTAATCTCCCGATCGTTTATATGTTCTAGGAGACCCTGATGGGCATAAGCAAATAAATCAGGTCTTTGTTTTTTTCAGATTTTATTAAAATGGGTTTAAGAGGTTCCTCTATTGAGAATATAATGTTCTTATCATCAATTATGTTTATACCATCGATCAAAAATTCGGGGTTAAAAGCTATCTCCATTTTTTCTTCTCCATACGAAACATCAAAATCCTCGCTTGAGCTCCCCACTTCCCTGATATTCATTGATATCGTTATTTTGCCTTTATCAATAGTGATCTTTATCGGTATGTTATCCTGCGAGATAGACGAAATCCTCTTTACCACCTCAAGCATTTTTTCTTTATCTATTATTATATCGTGCTTCATGTTCTGGGGAATGAGTTGCTTGTATTCAGGGAATTTTCCCGAAAGCAGTCTTGAAACCATTATGATCTTTTTCTTGCCGTCTCCCTCCATATAAAAACTTACCTGGTTTTCTTCAATGTTTATGTCGATGTCTCCATCCTTAAATTCACTTTTGACTATATTGTCAAGTACTTTTGAAGGCACCACGACTTTAATCGGAGGTATTCCACTGCCTATTTTTTCTTTAATCAACGCAAGCCGATAGCTGTCCGTTGCCACCATGCTTAATATGTCCTCCCCGATTTCCAGAAGCACTCCGGTCAGGATAGCCCTGCTTTCGTCCAGAGATGCCGCTTTTTCTGCTTTTGATACCATATCCTTGAATTTGTTCAGATTCACTTTTAAATAATTTTCTTTCTTTGTTTCCGGAAAAACCGGATACTCTTCCAGAGACATGGTGTTCAGTGTGAAAAAGGCATTTTCGCAACTTATTTTTACCTGGTTCTTTGCCTTGTCCAGATCCAGCTCTATTTTTGATTCTTTCAAGCTTTTTAATATATTTGCCAATATCCTTGCAGGTACTACCGCTTTCCCTTTTTCTAGTATCTTTGCTTCCATTGTACATTTTATGCTTGTCTCTAAATCAGTACTATACACAGTTAATCCCTCTCCGGCATCAAGCATTATCCCATTCAATATAAATGATGAAACCTTGGGACTTATTGCTCTGCTGGCAAATAAAATAGTTTCCAGAAGGTCGGTTTTTGTAGTTTGAAATTTCATTGTAGCCCTCTAACCTCTTTTAATGTTTGAAATATAAACATATTTTATTATATATAATGTTTAATTTAAATAGCTAGTAATAGTTATAATGCCTGTTGAGAATGTTGGAAAGTTAAAAAAAGGCTGCAAGATTGCGGCCGATCAAACAATAGGACTTGTTGATAATGTAGTTTGAAGCTGTTCAAAGTCATAGAAGAAGTATTAAAAAAAAGAATTCGGTTTGTTTTTAAACAAAAAAAATAATCCATTGTTTAAAACTTCGTTTACTTTTTAACAGATTATAAACAGATCAATGCGCTTTACAAAGATGTCTTTATCTTGTTAGTAATTTCCTGAATCTGCATGTAGACATTTTTATCGGTATTCATTAGACCCGAAACCCGCGAGACAGCATATATTACAGTTGAATGATCACGGTTTCCAAAAGACTTCCCTATTCTCGGCAAGGAACTGCTTGTAAGTTCTCTGGAAAGATACATTGCAAGCTGCCGGGCATGTGATATGAATTTATTCCGTTTGGCGCTTATAATGTCATTGATGGGTATTGAGAAATATTTTGATACTTCTTTAATTATTGTTTGGATACTTGTCTTATGTTCTGTGTCGTCGGGCAAAATATCTTTAAGTATGTTTTTAGCCATGTTTAAATCCGGCTTTGATTTGGTAAGAGAAGCAAACGCGACTATCCTTGTAAGGGAACCCTCCAGTTCCCTGATGTTGGATGTAATTTTTTCGGCAATTAGATTTAATATATCATCAGAAACAGAGATCTTTTCTCTTTCACAATATTTTTTTAAGATTGCCAGTCGGGTTTCAAGATCCGGCGGTTTAATATCTGTTACCAGGCCCCATTCAAACCTGGACCTGAGTCTTTCCTCAAGAGTAGAAATATTTTTGGGTGCCCTATCGCTTGAGAGGACTATCTGCCGATTGGTATCATGAAGAGCATTGAATGTATGAAAAAATTCTTCCTGGCTGGCCTCCTTGTCCTCAAGGAAATGTATATCATCGACAAGCAAAACATCATTATTTCTGTAACTCTCTTTAAAAGAAAATATGTTTTTATACCTGAGAGCATTTATAAAATCATTAAGGAATCTTTCTGCCGAAACGTATTTTATGGTCTTATTGGGATGAAGCTGCATTGTATATTGGGCGATTGCATGCAGAAGGTGTGTCTTCCCTAACCCAACGCCTCCGTAAATAAATAATGGATTATAAGATTTGCCCGGATTCTCACTGACTGCAAGAGAAGCGGTACAGGCAAACCTGTTGCTGCCCCCAACGATAAATGTGTCAAAGGTGTATTTTGTATTGAAGAGAGAATTTTTGTTTTTTTTAAAGGGGTACCCTTCCTCTTCAAGGGTCATGTCAATATAATTATCGTATTTTCCGCTGGTACTTTCGGAACTTCCGGGCGCAGTAACAATTTTTATTTTGCAGGAGTTGTTGGTGACTCTTTTAATTGACTCAGAAAGAAGATTTGAATATCTGGACTCAAGCCACTCTTTTGCGAAATTGCTGCCGACCGAAACGGTTAAACAGTTTTTTTTTAATGAAAGGGGCGTTATGTGTTCGAACCAGGCTTTATATGTGGGGAGATTGATATTATTCTTAATATCTTCGAGAGTATTTTTCCAGATATTTTGTAGATCGGACATAATGCTCTAATATTAAATATTATTTGAATAATATTCAAGGCATTTTACACCTTTTTTAGATAATTTTCTCTTACCGTTACTGCTGGAGGTCAACAGTTTGTTCTTTTCCAGGTAGATAAGTTCCCGGTATGAAGTCGAGAGGCTAAAACCCAGCTCACTAGCTATTGTAGAAGGACCGGCTTCTTCCAGTTCCAGGATAACAAAAAGGATTTTCTTTTGTCTGTCGGATAATGCTTTATGGTCAAATTTATCGATGTCATCCGTAATGATTTTTTTATCCTCCCCGGGAATGACAGCGGGCGCTCCATCTATTGTTTTGATCTCCGTTTCCTTTATCTGCTCGCTCTTTTCCGGTTGTACAAGTTTTAAAGAGATTACTGTCCCCTTTCTTATGTTGTCTTTGACATCGATAGATCCTCCCGAAAAAGTTATTGTTTCTTTTACGATGGGAAAACCAGAACCTACTCCCCTGATGTATTCTTTCATTTTATTCGTGGCGGAAGTATATCCTGGTAAAAAAGCTTTCTCCTTGTCTTCTATTCCCGGTCCCTGATCAGTTATGATTATATGATCTCCGCTTTCGAGTATAGTAATCACTACTTCTTTGAAATCAGCATGTATAAGGTTCTCTATTATCTCTTTTATTATTGTGTAGGGAATTCTTCCACCGATTTCATGGGATAGATTATAGGTTTTCTGTGCAGTTTCATTAATGAAATCAGAAATATTATTGTAGATGAGCTCTACTATTCTTGGAATGCTTCGCATGTTGTCATAAACGGCGATTCTGGCCGGTATTTTTCCAATATTTCCATCGGAGTTATCAGAGTTTTCAGCAGTATTAAGTTTAGTATTATCGTCAGGCATGATAGAAGTCAATTTTTATTCGCAAATATTTTTATTTAACGAATAAATTTATCAATCAGTAATATTACTTTTCATTTTCTTTTCAGCAACATAAGGTTTTCAACAGGTTAATAATAATATTTTAATCAGGAAAAAGCTACTAGATTGTATGGAATATGCTATAAGGTAGAATAATCTGACATGTGATATGGTGAGGTTTTTTAAGTTTTCAACAGTTTTTTCAACAGGTGTTGAAAAGTTGTTTAATTTTTTGAAATACTGTGAGAAATTGCACCATAATGTTTAAAAAAAAAATATTATTTTCAGGACAGGTCTTTGACCAGAACAGGTGTTTGAATAAATAACGAATTCCCCGGAAAAGACAGCAGGAAAAAGCTTAAGGATATATCTTATTTTAAATGCAGTAACCTTGATATTAGAAAAATTAAAATGTATAATCTACTACTTGACTGAAAACAATAATATATAGATTGGGTAAAAGATGAAAAGGACATTTCAGCCGAATGCAAGGAGAAGAAAAAAGGTTCATGGCTTCAGGGTAAGGATGGAAACTAAAGCAGGCAGAGCCGTAATTGCAGGCAGGAGAAAAAAAGGAAGAAAAAGACTTACTGTTTAAAAGTAAAAGGAAGATTAAGATCAAGTTTGAAACACTTAAAAGAAAAAGTGATTTTTCAAGAGTAATAAAAGAAGGTTCGTGCAAAAGGGATAAATATTTAACATTATATATATTCAAAAAAGCAGAAACTTTTGGACTTGTAAGAATCGGATTAGGAGTAAGTAAAAAAATAGGCGGAGCCGTTCTAAGAAATAGAATCAAAAGAGTATTAAGAGAAGCTTTAAGAAAAGTTGAAATAAAAAGTTACAATAATTTGGATATTTTAATTCTGGTTAAACTGGATATTGTTACCGCAAGCTTTTTGGAGATAAAGAATAAACTCGAATATAGTTTGAACTCATTTCTTACCGGCCAACTATAAATAATAATCTATTACTGGTTCTAGTTTTGAAGAAAATACTGATATTTTTAATAAAGTCATATAAAAAATTTATCTCACCTGTACTGCCAAAAAGTTGCAGGTTCTACCCTACCTGTTCTGAATATGCAATCGGAGCTATTAGCAAATATGGTGTATTAAAGGGAAGTATTAAATCAATGTATAGGATTTTAAGATGCAATCCCTTCAATAAAGGCGGATATGATCCTGTAAAGTAGAAGAAAGGTTTATAAATTGAGTCAGATATTACAAATATTACAACCCATCCAGCGCGGATTAGAGTATATAGTCATATTTTTATATAATCATGTAATTGCGAACTACGGAATTGTAATAATACTATTGACTATCATAGTAAGGATAGTGCTGATCCCTCTTACCATAAGTCAGACCAGATCGATGGCTAAGATGCAGAAAATACAGCCGGAACTTAAAGAACTCCAAAAGAAATATAAAGATGACAAGCAAAAACTACAGCAGGAGACGATGGAATTTTATAAAAAGAATAACGTCAATCCGCTGGCAGGGTGTCTGCCCCTACTCCTTCAGATGCCTGTATTTTTCGCATTATTCCAGGCACTTAGGACTCCCTCCGAAATTGTAACAAATGTTTTGGGAGGTTTTAATCTTAATGGTGTCGTAAACGGGATAAGGATAGGGCTGATGACGTTTTTACCCAATTTAGATTATAAGGAATTCTTTAAGGTATTCTTAGCCAGAGGCCCCGCTAATCATAATTATAATTTTCTGTGGTTGAATTTAAATGAACCAGATCGTTTTTTTATTTTGGTTATATTAATGGCTGCCACGATGTTTTTCTCGATGAAAATGACGACAACGGACGCCAAACAATCAAAAATCTTGTATATGATGCCATTAGTATTTGGGGTTATATCATACACACTTCCTTCGGGAATATTGTTATATTGGGTGACAACAAATGCATGGTCCATTGGCCAGCAATGGCTGGTAAATAGACTTGTTAAAAAAGAAAAAGTAAAAAAGGAATTGAGCCAGGAAAGTGCGAGCCTTACGGGAGGATCCGAATTAAGCGAAGAAGATAAAAAGTTAATCAGAAGGAAATTAAAAAAGAAAAGAAAAAAGAAAAGATGATGCTTATATCCCAGGAGGTATCCTAGATGACGGAAGATAAAAGTATAAAAGATGCCATAGATTCATTTGTAGAATCACTGGAAGAAGAACAAAAAAGAAACAGATTAATAGAAAATAGTCCCAAAAGTATAGTAAAAGATAAAGTTACGGAGAATGATGGACTTGAAAAGATAAAGGGGATCTTGAAAAAATCAATAGAACTCATTTGCCCCGGAGAAGAGGTAAAGATCGAAGCTGATTCGGAAGAATTAAGACTATCGGTCCAGGGAGAAGATCTGGGTATCGCTATTGGTAGAGACGGAAAGAATATGGAGGCACTTGAGTATATCATAAACCTGATCGGGAAGAGAAAAAGACTTATAGACAGAAATGTAACCGTAGATATAAAAGACTATAGAAAAAAAAGAATAGAAAGCATAAAGAAGACGGCGATATTTATGGCAAAAAAAGCAATTAACGAGGGAAGAAAAATAGCATTGAAACCGATGGGTTCATACGAGAGAAAAATAATACATAACCTCCTTGCAAGATTTAGTAACGTAACCACAAGAAGCAGGTATGATGAACCTAATAGGAGAATAATAATTTACCCAATAAAAAGCAGCAAATAAAGAATAAAGATAATATATAGTAAAATAATGGCACCAGAGCGTGCCATTTTTTATTGTTCATTAATTTTGAATAATTAAAAATATTAAATATAATAGAATCACGAAATCCAAAAATATCATAGGAGAAAAATATAAAGATGGGAATAGAAATCAACGATACTGTAGTAGCAGTAGGAACGAGAGCCGGTGAAGCTGCGATTGGCATAGTCAAATTAAGCGGTAATAGGTCAATCTTTATAGTTGATAAGATATTTAAATCAAAAAATAAAAAAAAGATCAAAGATATTGACACATATAATATGCTTTACGGGCACATAATTGACAATAAGGGTCAAGTCATCGATGAAGTAATTATTACCGTGATGAAAAAGCCGGGATCTTATACCCGGGAAGATGTTGTGGAGATAAATTGCCACGGGGGAATAATTGCTACGACCAAAACAATGGAATTGTGTGTAGAAAACGGTGCAAGAATAGCAGATCCGGGAGAATTCACAAAAAGAGCTTTCTTGAACGGAAGAATAGATTTATCACAGGCGGAAGCTGTTATTGATCTTGTAAGATCCAGAACAGAACAGAGTTTAAAGCTTGCTGCGAAAAATTTACAGGGCAATATAAAAGAAGAGATAAAAAGAATAAGAAGAAATCTTCTGGATATACGGGTACAGCTGGAGGCATCAGTGGACTTCATTGAAGAAGATCTGGAGGTAACGCCATATCAGGAAATTATTGAAGAAGTAAAAAAATTGAGGGTGGAACTTGAAGAACTGATAATAAACGAAAAAAAAGGAGAAATTATAAAAAATGGCGTGAAAATAGCTATTATAGGTAAGCCAAATGTGGGGAAATCCAGTTTGCTGAATTTACTATCCAGGAAAGATAAGGCAATAGTGACACCAATTCCCGGAACGACGAGAGATGCAGTAGAAGAAATATTATATGTCGAAGGAATACCGCTTATTCTGATTGATACAGCAGGAATAAGAAAAACAAGAAGTGCCATAGAAAAAATAGGAGTTGATAAGAGTTTGAAACATATAGACGAAGCTGAACTGATTTTACTTGTTCTGGACGGAAACAGAAAATTAGATCAAATGGATTTACAAATAATAAGTAAAATAAAAGAGAAAAACATAATTTGTTGTATAAATAAGATAGATTTAAAGCAAAAGTTGGAAGTAGAAAAGATTAAAAAATATTTTGATGGAAAATATATAAAAAAAATTTCCGCATTAAAAGGCAAAGGAATAAAGGAATTAGAAAACAAAATAAGATCTGCGATATTGGGTGGGGGCGATATTGTTCTGGAGGAGAAAATAATTATTAACAGCAGGCATAAAAAGGTATTGGAAGAGGTAAAAAAGTCACTGGAAAGGGCAGAAGAAGCGCTAAAGGACAAAATATCCGAAGAGTTCCCTTCTTATGATTTACAAACTGCATTTGAACTACTGGGAGAAATAATAGGCGAAACGGCTAGAGAAGATATTCTGGATAAGATATTCAGCCAATTCTGTATTGGTAAATAAAGTGTCAAAAAACAACATAATAAGGATATTTGGCGAAAATGTTTCACGTGAAACAAAATTATAATATTCAGCTATGTCAATAAAAACAAAAGAAAAATATAGTTATGACGTAATCGTAATAGGTGCAGGGCATGCAGGTTGTGAGGCAGCCCTGGCTTCTGCAAGAAACGGTTCAAAGACCCTACTGGTATCAATAAATTTGGATAGCATAGCTATTATGCCATTTGGCAGCACGGTAGGAGGTATCGGTAGGAGCAGACTACTAAGGGAAGTGGATCTGCTCGGAGGAGAAATCTCAAAAAATATTGATAAAAACTATATTCATCTTAAAGAAATCAAAAATACAAAAAATAAAGATGTGACATTGCAGGCAATAGTCGATAGAAGAAGATATTCTCTTTCAATGAAAGAAGTTCTGGAGAAACAGAATAATTTAAATTTAAGGCAGGGACTTGCAGTAAATATAAAAGAGTGCAAAGGAGGATATTTCTTATACACCAGCGACGGAGTTGATTATTCTTGCAGGTCGATTATTGTTTGTTCCGGTACTTTCCTGAAAGGAAGAATTTTCTGGGGGGAGTATATGCTGGAAGCAGGAAGACAGGGTGAAATATGTTCCAAAAAGCTGCTGAATTGTTTGAAAAATCTAGGCTTCCGGTTTGGAAAGTTAAAGAATTATACCGCCCCGGTAGTAGATAAAAAATCAATTGATTTAAATAATCTTAAAAAGCAGCCCTACAGCAGGAGTCATAAGACGTTTTCACATGAAACCGATTATATAAATAAAGAGCAAGATTATTATTATACGACTTATATCAATAGAGATTTTTCCAGTTTTTTATCGAACAATGCTGCTGATGTGAAAAAAGTGGATATCGAGGCGAAAGAAATTTTCATAAAGCCTTTGGGAAGAGATACAAAAGAGGTATATCTGGAGGGACTTGAAACTTCTGTATCTGAAAAGATGCAAGTTGAAATGCTAAAAAAAATTAAGAATTTCGAGAAGGTAGAAATGACCAGACCTGGTTATGGAATAGAGTATTGCTACTTACTTCCTTATCAGTTAAACGGTAATCTGGAAAGTAAAATCCTTAAAAGAATTTATTTTGCAGGTCAGATCAATGGGACCACCGGTTATGAAGAATCAGCTGCGCAGGGATTGCTTTCAGGAATTAATGCTTCCAGAGAGGTAAATAATCGTGCCAGCATTATTATGGACAGGGAAGACGGATATATTGGTTTGTTAATAAACGACCTGACAGTAAAGAGAACAAAAAGGCCATATAGAATAAAAATAAATGAAAACGATCCTTTAAATGATGATTCAGGTGATATTGATAATAAAATGTCAAAAATTCTATCAATTATGAGTAATAGGATAGAGAAGAAAAAATAATACGATAAATGATGAACAGACAGTGATGTTTCACGTGAAACATATAATTATTAATAGACATATTGGGCAATAGACATGAAGTATGACGTTATAGTCGCAGGTGCTGGTCATGCTGGTTGCGAAGCGGCACTGGCATCGGCTAGATTGGGTTTAAAAACTATACTGCTGACGATTAATGTGGATAAAGTAGCTTTGATGCCCTGTAATCCATCAATAGGAGGTTTAGGAAAAAGCCAGCTGGTCAGGGAACTGGATGCACTGGGCGGACAGATGGCAAAGACTGCCGATAATACTTTGATACAGATAAAAATCCTTAATAGAAGTAAAGGTCCTGCAGTCCAGGCATTGAGGGCCCAGATAGATAAGAAAGAATATGAAATAGAGATGAAGAAGATCCTTGAAAATACTAAGAATTTGACTCTGAGACAGGGAACCGTAAGTAAAATACTGGTTAAAAATTGCAAAGCATTCGGGGTTGAAACAGAAAGCGGATTATTGTTCGAAGGTAAAGCAGTAGTGATAACTACCGGTACATTTTTAAGGGGGAGAATAATAATAGGGGAGAAAGATTATAAAGCAGGACGAATGGGTGAGTACCCTGCAATGAATTTAACCAGGAACTTAATCGATCTCAATTTTGATATAGATAGATTTCAAACGGCTACTCCTCCGAGGGTCGATAAAAGGACAGTGGATTTCTCAAAAACAATTGTCCAATATGGAGATGAAGAACCTTTAAGCTTTTCTTTTTGGGATGAAGAAAAGATATATAAAAGCACTGATTGTTTTCTCACTTATACAAATAAGAAAACCCATAAGATTATCGCGGACAATATAGAAAGATCTCCCATAAAGTCCGGAATGGTCGATACTCACGGACCAAGACATTGTCCGTCTATAGATAGGAAAGTAATAAATTTTCCGGAGAAAAAAAGACACCCGGTCTTTATCGAACCCGAGGGCACCCATACCAGTGAAATGTATCTTCAGGGACTTACTACAAGCATGCCAGCAGAAATACAGCAGAAAATAGTTAATACCGTTGAAGGATTGGAAAATGCCAGAATAACAAGACCAGGTTATGCAGTAGAGTATGATTATATAATTCCAAGTCAACTGAATTTTACTCTGGAATCGAAAAATATAGAAAATTTATATTTTGCAGGCCAGATAAATGGAACTTCAGGTTATGAAGAGGCAGCAGCCCAGGGTCTTGTTGCCGGAATAAATGCAGCACTCAAGGTGATGAACAGATCACCAATGATACTAACCAGAGATACTAGCTATATAGGAGTTTTAATAGATGATCTTCTTACCAAAGACCTCATGGAACCCTACAGGATGTATACTTCCAGAGCGGAATACAGGCTGGTTTTGCGGTCTGATAATGCCGATATAAGATTGTGCGGGTTTGGTAATGATATCGGGCTAATAACAGATGGTCAGTATAAGAAAATAATTAAAAAAGAAGAAAAAATCAACAAACTGGTGTCCAGGTTAAAAGATATTATTTTAAATCCGGGTAAAGTGAACAATGCAATGCTTGAGAAGATCGGAACCAGATCCATTGACACTCCTTTAAGTATTTATAAACTTTTAAAAAGGCCGGAAGTCGGTATCGAGGATATAATGGATTATTTTATCAAAAAAGGAAATGGTTATGAAAAGAACGTACTTAAGCAGGCAGAGATAAGAATAAAATACGAAGGTTATATAAAAAGGCAGCTTGCTGAAATAAAGAAAATTGGTAATCTGGAAAGGTATTATCTTTCACGGGATCTGGACTATTTTAAAATTATAGGTTTGACATACGAAGCACAGGAGAAATTAACAAAAGTTAAACCAAATACTCTTGGTCAGGCTTCGAGGATCGCAGGAGTATCGCCAGCAGATATATCAATACTCATTTTAAATCTAAAGGGCAGATTAAGGAAGGTATTAAATTGAATGTCGATGATATTTTAAGACAATCACTCCGGGAACTCGGTATCGGTTTTTCCAGCAGTCAAATCGAGACCCTGGGAAAATACCTGGATCTGGTTTACGAGCATAATCAGAGATTCAATCTTATTGGCACAAAGGATAAAAAGGGGATCCTTATAAGGCATGTCCTTGATTCTATTTCGATACTCAGATATGAAAAGATGATTTTTGGTGATATGAGTCATTCGGGAAGGGTACTGGATGCAGGATCGGGGGCAGGACTACCCGGAGCACTTTTATCTATTTTTTTAAATGATAAAATATTTTACCTTCTGGATAAGACATTAAAAAAAATAAATTTCTTAACCATGGTTGTAAAAGAATTAGGACTTAATAATGTCAGGATAATCAGAGGCAGAGCAGAGGAGCTGGGGAAAGAAGCTCTTTATAGAGAAACTTTTGATATAGTTATATCAAGAGCTGTTGCAAGATTTGATATTTTAAGTGAATTAACAATTCCATTTTGTAGAATAAATGGTAAAATTATATTTTATAAGAGTAAAAAAATATTTGCAGAACTGGAAGGTAACAGGGAAGCTATCTCAAAACTGGGGGGAAAGGTAAATAATTTGTTAGAGGTCGAAGTTCCTAATCTAAATGAATACAGGGCTTTTCTGGTAATAAAAAAAATAAGAAAATCTCCGGGAATATACCCCCGAAATTTCAATAAAATAACTAAGCAGCCATTATAATATTGGCTCATTTATATTATTATACAATTGTGCAAATGTTTATATATATAAAACAAATAAGCAGGTGATTGTATAGTTGAAGTTTTTGGATATGATAATCAAAAATAAAAAACAGGATGAAACGGTAAGTAAAAAACGGTTGAGCAGAATAATTGCTTTTACAAACCAAAAAGGTGGAGTGGGGAAAAGTACAACAGCAGTAAACGTTTCTGCATACCTGAGCTCTTATGGTTATAAGACTCTTCTTATAGATCTTGATCCTCAAAGTAATTCGACAAGTGGACTGGGCGTAAATCCCTCGGATGTAAAACAATCAATATATGATATTTTGATTCATGACAGGGAACCGGATGAAATAATTTTAGATACAGCATATAAAGATCTAAAGATTCTTCCTTCATCCATACAACTTGCCGGAGCTGAAGTGGAGTTGGTTCCAAGTTTAAAAAGAGAGTTTAGATTAAAAGAAGCCATAAATAAAATTGAAAAAGACTACGATTTTATACTTATCGATTGTCCACCTGCACTGGGGCTCTTGACTATTAATGCATTAACAGCTGCCAAAGAAGTCATTATACCAATACAATGTGAGTATTATGCCCTTGAAGGACTCGGTCAGCTTTTGAACACTATAAATCTGGTCAAAAAAAATCTTAATGATGCCTTGAAAATAAAGGGGGCCATAATGACCATGTATGATCCCAGAATAAAACTTGCAGAACAAGTAATAGAAGAGGTTAAAAATTATTTCTCGGAAAAAGTATATAAGACAGTAATTCCAAGAAATGTGAGGCTGAGTGAAGCTCCCAGTTATGGTAAGCCCATAATGGAATATGATCCTAATTGTAAAGGGGCCGAAGCTTATAGTAATTTTACAAAGGAAGTGATAGAAAATGGCTAGAAGAGGTCTAGGCAGGGGACTTGGCGCTTTGATTCCAAATATTGACAAATCCATGGAAGGTGAATCAAATACAATAGTTGAACTGCCATTGG
>Ga0209521_10000155_pt1 | contig 45706 bp, 32 predicted proteins | sample Rifsed19ft4_FD_184016 | JGI IMG/M metagenome (GOLD analysis project Ga0209521, IMG submission 184016) | Soil microbial communities from Rifle, Colorado, USA - sediment 19ft 4 (version 2) | ecosystem: Environmental > Terrestrial > Deep subsurface > Rock core/Sediment | place: Rifle, Colorado...
GGACTCCATCTCCCACAAGACGGACTCCATCTCCCACAAGACGGACTCCATCTCCCACAAGACGGACTCCATCTCCCACAAGACGGACTCCATCTCCCAGGAGATTCGATCCGTCTCCCAGGTACCGGCGCCCGTCTTCGACGCAACGGACTCCGTCTGCCAGAAGATCCGGTCCCTCACCCAGGAGACGAAGCCCGCCTCCCAGGTCGGGGCCTTCGTCTCCCAGTCCACGGAGTCCGTCTCCCGCGCACGGGGAGCCCTCGCGTGGGTCATGGGCTCAGCGGGGAGTCCGTCAGGCCCCGCGCCGCCCATCCGCGCCGCCAAACCGTCGTATCAAGCCGGATAACCAGGTCGCGGGCCTTTAAGACGCCCACGATGTGCGCCCTTGCATGCCAACCCTGACCTTCGCGCAACGGCTTGAGGCGCAGACGGCGCTGCTGCTTTGGATCAAGAAGAACGCCCCGGAACTCCGGAGGCTCGGCGGGAACCCCGAGCTCATGGTCCGGACCCTGGAGCCTGCGATCGCGAACACCCGAGCCGCGAACACGCAGCAGGAACGGATGAAGGCCCAGCTGAAGAACCAGACGAGGCTCCTGAACAACCTCGACCGCCACTCCTACGTGATCGCGTCCAGCTACTACGACGTCGTCACGGGGCTGTACGGGAAGGGCTCGAGCGAGTCGACGCAGCTGCGGCGGATCCGAAGCCGGATGCAGCGCCCGACGCCCCACCCGATGCCGCAGTAGGTGGCGTCGCCGCCGCGCCGGCCCCCCCGGCGAGGGCGGTTTCCTCTCCGTCTGCAAACGTTCACCTGCGTGTCGGTCCCGGCGCCCGGTCCGCGGCCGGGGCCGCCTTTTATCAGAGCTGAGGGCGGGCGGGCCAGCCTTTATCGGTCCAGCGGGCCATACGTACCCGTCTATCGCATGCCCGAGACGGACGAGAACCCCATGGCCTTGGCGGAGAGCTACGTCGTGCTCCTCGAAGAGAACGACGCCTCGTTCCGTGGCCTCGGCGTGCGGCCGCGGGCGGCGAAGCGCGCCCTGCTCCGCGCGATCGCCGCCTACAAGCGGGCGAAGGCGGCGGGGGACACGGAGGCCTCGGGGAAGGCCGAGCGCGAGGCCGACCGACTCCTCAAGGAACACCTGTCTCGCGTGTTGGCGGTGGTGGCGCAACCCTCGCCGCGGGACCGGCCTACGTAGCTTCTTGGCGGTGGTCGTCGCGAGACCGTCTCGGACGCCGAGGGGCCCATGGCGCGCTTGGCGGCTTTCCGCCGGGCAGGCGCGGCCCGCGGAATCCCCTCGTTCTCGCCGCCGAGAATGGCGGCGGTCCCCTTGAAATGGGGTGGGGCCTGCTCGGCCCGGGGGATGTTGGGGAACGCTTAAGTGCCGCCAACCCGTGGACGCGATCCGTGATCACGCTCGTCGGCGTGGGGCACGTCTTCGACCTCCGGCGCCAGATCCACGAGGTGATTCGCCTCGTTCAGCTCCGCGACCTGGTCGTCCGGGTCGACCGCCGCGCACGGGTCGTGCCATCCGGCCGGCGACGCGGACCAGGCGACGGACGCCGACGCCGTCCCGTCCACCGTGATCGCACCGAGGGATTGGTCCGTCCCGATCTGCGGCGCGGGGGGCGTGCCGTCGTGGAACCGCACGACCGTCGCTCCCGAGGTGGCGTTCCCGACGTTCCGGATCGTCGCGTTCACGAGGACCGCGGTCCCGAGCGTCACCGGCGGAAGCGGAAAGACGCCGAGACCTCCCGCGTCGAGGATCAGGTCGGGAAGCGGCGCGGGCGTCACCTGGAGCGTACCGCATGCGTCGTTGTTCGTCATCGTTGCCCTCGAGGATCGTGCTGTCCGGGTCCGCGACGACGCAGATCGTGTGGTTCCCCGGTGGACCCGCGGACCAGGCGACGAACGCGGTGCCCGTCCCACCGGAACGGGAGATGAGCCGGAGGACCTGGTCGCCGTCGATGCGGTCCCCGACCGCTGGGGGGCCGTCGTGGAACCGGACCCGGACCTGGCCTGCGTCCCCCGTGCCGATGTTGTGGACCAGCACGCTGACCGTCGCGGTCGTGCCGGCCGGCACGGGTCCGGGAGGGTTGAAGGAAATGTCGCCAGGGTCCAGGGTGAGATCCGGGAAGATCGGTGGATGGCGGGACCCAGCTTCGCGATGAATGCATCATCTTCCGTGGTGGGAGTCGAGTCGAACGCCCCGGGCGTGACGGGGAAGTCCGCTCCCTAGGTCGACGGAGCCCGCCTCGCCACGCGATATGCGACGAACGCGATCCCCGCGATGAGGATTCCCACGTCCACGGCCGTCCCTGCGCCCAGGAGCGGCGGGATCGCGAGCGCCCCCGTGAGGAGGGAGGCCACACCCGTCGCCGCCTCGAGGGCGACGAACGGCAGCGCGGCGAGGACGAACGCGCGCAACCGCGGACGGGAGCCCCTCGGCCACGGGGCGCGCCGCGCGGACCAGGCGCCCACGATCGCGAGCACGGACGCGAACACCGCCGCCACGAGGGGCTTCCAGTTCGTCTCCGGCGACGGAGCCGAAGTCGTCGTGATTTCCACGGTCGCGTGCGCCGTGCTCGTGTTCCCGTCGTCGTCCGTCACGGTGAGCGTGATGGTGTACCTCCCCGGGGCCGCGTACGCGTGGTTCCGCGCCGCCGCGGTCCCGTTCGCGGCCGTGCCGTCCCCGAAGGCGAAGGCGAAGTCCACGATCGTGCCGTCCGGGTCTGAGGAGGCGGACCCGTCGAAGGCGATGGGCGTCCCGACCTCGGCGCTCGCGGGCGTCGCCACCAGGTCCGCGACCGGCGGGAGGCCCCAGACGGGCGTGCCCGTGATCGTCACGGACAGCAAGCGCTCCGGCTCCGCGTTGCCCAGCCGGTCGACGGACCGGAAGCGAATCGTGTGCGCGCCCTCCGCGAGCACGAGCGGCGTCGCGTACGCCGTCCACGCGTCCCCGTCGACGCGGACCTCCGTGCGCGCGACCCCGCTGCCCGCGTCCGTCGCGGAGAACGCGAACGCCGTGCCCATCGGGTACGTGCCGTCTCCGCGCGAGGGCGTCGTGACCGGCGGCGTGTCGTCCACGACGACGGCGAGCTGTCCCGTGGCGACGTTCCCGAGGAGGTCCGCCGCGCGGTACTCCACGGTCCTCGGGCCGTCCGGTCCGGCGAGGGTGAACGCGCCCGCGGTTGGGATCCACGCGCCGCCAAGGCGGTACTCGACGGACGCGATGCCCACGGGGACCGCTCCGCCGTCCGCGGCCGTGATCGTGAGGGGCGTGGCGGAGGTCACGTACGTGGCCGCACCCTCGAACCGCGGCGTGCCGAGGTCGGGGGAGACCGTCGGCGGCGTGTCGTCCACGACGAGGGTCGCGTTCGCGACCGCCTCCACGTTCCCCGCGAAGTCCTCGCTCGACCACTCCACGAGGTGCCGTCCCTCGCCCGCCAACGTGAAGGAGCCCGTGGCGGTGTAGTTGACCCACGGCCCGCCGTCGACGCGGACCGTCGTGTTCCGGATGCCCGCGCCGGACGGGTCGAGGACCGCGAAGGAGAGGAGCGTCGCGGACGTCACGTACGTCTCTATGGCGGTGACGTTCGGCGTCCCGACGACGAGGGTCGTGATCGGGCCGGCGAGGACGTCGATCGTCCACGTGAACCGGTTGTTCGCCTCGTCCCACTCCGCGAGGTCGTCCCCGAAGTCCACGTCCGCGACGACGTCGTACGTCCCCGGGGTGGCGGGGGCGGTCCACGCGGCGGCGAACCGGACGGACGTCTCGGATGGGGCGAGGGGAGCGATTGCGAACGCCGCGAACGGCGTGGCGGGCGCGGAGGCGTTGAAGAAGGCGATCGTGGCGGTCGCGCTCGCGGCCGCGTTCCCGCGGTTCTCCACTTCGACGGACAGCGGGACGGGGAGGGAGAGGCCCGCGCGGACGGGCGACGCGGGCTGCGGGGAGACCGGGATGTAGTCGGGCCTCGTGACGGGGCCCGGTACCACGAGCGCGTCGACGCACGCGACGTTGTTCGTTTCGTCCGCCTCGGAGACGGTGCCGGGCGGGGGGTCCGCGTACACGCACAGCCTATGGATCCCGGGCGGGGACGCGGTCCACGGCACGGCGACGTTCCCCTGGGCGCCGCCCTCGAGGCCCGGGAGGGGGACAGAGCCCACGCCCTCGCCGCCGTCCGGCAGTCCGTTCGCGTTCGCGTCGTCGAAGACGAGGACATCGAAGCCCCCGGCGGGGAGCTCCCCGCCGTTCCCCACGGTCGCGTCTACGCGGGCGAGCGTCCCGTCGGGGAGGGGCGACGGCGGGTCGAGGATGACGAGCAGGACCGCGAGGTCCGAGGTCGGCGGCAGGAGGACGTTGATCACCCACGCGTGCAGGTTGTTCGCCTCGCTGGACTCCGGGAGGACGTCGTCGGCGTCGACGGAGGCCACGACCGCGTACGTGCCCGGGACCGCCGGCGCGATCCACGTCGCCGCGTACGGGCCGGAGGCGTTCCCCGCGCCGAGGGGTGGGACGGCGAACGCGGCGAACGGGGCGGAGGGCGTGGAGGCGTTGTGGAACGCGAGCGTGGTGGTGGCGTTCGTGGCGCTGCCGCGGTTCGCGACGTTCACGGAAAGGAGGACCTGAGAGGAGGGGGCGACGGCGAGCGGGGAGGGCGGTTGCGGATCCTCGGGCGCGTAATCCGGCGCCGGGGCCGTGGTGGCGTACCACACCCGGCCAACTCCGAGGCGGGAGCCCCGGAAGTAGGAGAGGTGCGGACGGCCCGACCGGTCGATCGCGAGGGAGGCCCAGGCCCCTGTGTGATCATCGGACAGGTCCTGGTCGACGGTCTCCGTCCGCCATCCCCCCGTCTTCCAAGCGTAGAGGAGGGTACCCTCCGGCCCGGCGGGGGGCGACATCCTTTGGTACGCGATCCTCGGCTGCCCGTCCGGGTCCAGCGCGAGGGACGCGCTCAGGACGCGCGGGAGCGTATCCACGGTCTCTGCGCTCCAGCCCGAGCCGTCCCGAAACGCGTACTTCAGGAACCGGGAAGGGAAGGTTCCGTCGCCGAACGCGATATGCACTCCTCCCGATGGATCCACGGCGAGGGAAGGCCCAGCCTCAGGCGAGTTGTCGATGACAGCGGGACTCGCGGCCTCATAGTTCCAGGCATTGCCGTCGAAGAACACGTAATCGAGTTCGCCGCGACTCACGTTGAGATAGGCGATGTGGGGCCGATCCGCCCCATCGAGGGCCAGGGACGTTCCGTGCATGCCGCCCCGATCGAGCGTCTCGATGTTCCATCTGAAGCCGTTCCACGCCGCGTACCTGAGCCATTCCATGCGTGCGTCGTCGATGCAGTTGTATGCGATTCTGGGCCGATCCTGCGAGTCGAGGACCAGGGAGGCGAACCTGCCGCAAACGAATCCGGTGTCGACGACCTCGAGGCTCCACGTCCCCGATACTTTCTTCCCATAGCCCAAGGATCCTGAACCCCCCAAGGCGTAAACCGCGATGTGCGGCCGTCCCAGGCTGTCGAACTTGAGGGAAGGGGGGCTCCCCGTTTGGCTGGCGACGACCTCGGTCGTCCAACCGGTGCCGTCTCGTACCGCGTAGTGCAACTCGGCCGTTTGATAGACGCTGTACGCGACGCCGACGGCCCCTTGGGGATTCAGCGCAAGCGAGATCCCCCAGATCCCGTCCCCCAAGGCATAGGGATACTCGCCTGCCACCTCCAGTGTCCACGGATGCGTGCCCGCGCCCGTCCCCGCAAGCAACGGGATGGACCCAAGCAGGACTAGGGCTGCGCATGCGCACGAACGCGCGCCGTGCATGACCATTCGCTTCCCCTCCTCGGCTGTCCATGCCCCTTCGCGGCTTCAAAGTTCGCCCGGCGCCTGTAGGAGAGGACGCCATCGATTCTGGCGGTGGATGCCACCGCCAGAGGTGTTTCCGCCACGCGCCATCTCGGTGGCGGCGGGACCACCGGACGCCGTGCGTCGCGGAACCCGTTGGGGAACGCTTATGTGCCGCCAACCCGTGGGCTCGATCGTGATCACGCTCGTCGGGGTGGGGCACGTCTTCGACCTTCGGCGCCAGATCCACGAGGTGATCCGCTCCCGCCGGCCGCGCGTCGTCGGCCTCGAGCTGGACCGCGTCCGGTGGTCCGCCCTGCAGAACCGGGACGCGCGCGGGGACGCGCCCGTGATGTACCGATTGCTCTCGTTCTTCCAGGAGCGGGTCGCGGACAAGTACGGAGGCCGGGTCGGCGACGAGATGCTCGCGGCGGCAGATGCCGCCAAGGATGTGGGCGCCGAGGTCGCCCTGATCGACCGGGACTCCGCGGAGGTGTTCCAACAGGTGTGGTCGGGCATGTCGTTCGAGGAGCGCGTGAAGCTGCTCGTGTCGTCCGTGGCGGGGCTGTTCATGACGCGGCGCCGGGTGGACCGGGAACTCGCGCGGTACGAGGAGAACGAGCGCACGTACCTGGACGAGTTCGGGAAGCAGTTCCCGCATGTGAAGCGCGTGCTGATCGACGACCGGAACGCGCACATGGCCCGCGCGCTCCGGGAGCTCCATGCGACCCGCGGCGTCGTCGTCGCGGTCGTGGGGGACGGGCACGTCGATGGACTCCGCAGGGAGCTCGCGGACCTGCCTCTCGAGGTGATCCGGCTCGCCGCGCTCCGGAGCGGTGCGCCCCCGCCATCGGCGCCCGCCGCCGGTGGCGCGAGCGTGACGTTCTCGTACGAGGTCCGGCAGGGTCCGGGGTCTGACTAGGTCAGACCGCGGCGAATCGGGGCCTGGAGAAACATCCTTGGTTCGCGGCAATCCGGCTCTGTCCCCTAATCGGGTGATCTGACTTGACCCCGCTCTCGGCGGCGGCTGTAACACTTCGGGTGATGGCGACGTTGAGGATGGCTTTCCACAGGAACCCGTCCTGCAGAGCCACCCCGGCGGCGTCCCCCGGCTTCGCGCTCCCAATCCCCATGTCGGGTTTGACGAGGTTGTAGTAGACCCAGAAGCCCTCCGCGACCAGGACGATGGAGAACATGGCCCTCCACAAGAACCGGTTGGTCGCACTCGTACACGGCAGCCCAACCGATCAAGCCGTAGCCGCTCGAGGTCGCGCAGGCGAGCCTGATAGGGCGGCTCGGAGGGAAGGGGCTCAAGGCGCGGGGCAGAAGCACGGGGCCTGGGTATTCAGGAAGTCCAAGGTCTCCTTTACTAGCTCCCGAACTTCACGGGCTCGCAATGGGACGCGACGTGACTTATCTCGCGCCCCGAAAGACGTGCGATGGGGGTCGGCCTGAGTGGCGGTAGAGGTGTGGGTCTGGGGGGGCTTCATCGCCTTCATCGTTGCCATGCTCCTCCTCGATCTCCTCGTCTTCCATCGCCGCGCTCACGTCGTCAGCGTCCGGGAGGCCCTCGTCTGGACCACGTTCTGGATCGTCCTCGCGGTAGCCTTCGGCATCGGGGTGTGGCTCTGGCAAGGGCAGGAGAAGGGCCTGCAGTACCTGACTGGATACGTCATCGAGAAGTCCCTCAGCGTCGACAACCTCTTCGTCTTCCTCCTCATCTTCTCCTACTTCTCCGTGCCGAAGCGGGACGAGCACAAGGTTCTCTTCTGGGGGATCCTCGGGGCCCTCGTCTTCCGCGTCATCTTCATCTTCCTCGGAGTGGCGCTTATCGAGCGGTTCCATTGGGTCCTGTACATGTTCGGCGGCATCCTGATTTTCACCGCAGTGCGGCTGGTCGTCCTCCGGGAACGGGAGGTCCACCCCGAGCGGAACCCGGTCCTCCGCCTGTTCCGGAAGTTCGTGCGGATCACCCCCGACTATAGGGAGGACAAGTTCCTCGTCCATTGGAAGGGCTTGTGGTTCGCCACGCCGCTCCTCGTGGTCCTCCTCGTCGTGGAGACCACGGACATCATCTTCGCCGTCGATTCCATCCCGGCCATCTTCGCCATCACCGTGGACCCCTTCATCATCTTCACGTCCAACGCGTTCGCCATCCTGGGACTACGAGCCCTCTATTTCGCCGTCGAGAATGCCTTACAGCGCCTCCGTTACCTCCATTACGGGCTCGCTGCGGTGCTTGCTTTCGTGGGAGCGAAAATCCTAGTGTCGGACTTCTACAAGGTGCCCGTGGAGTACGCCCTCGCCGTCGTGGGATTCGTCCTCATGATCACGACCGTGGCCTCGCTTCAGAAGACACGTCACGTGGCAGGGTCGGCCAAGCGCGCCTCACAGCTGCCTCAAGATGTCCACCCCCATGGGCCGCAATCTGTGAAGGAGCGATCGGACCAGCCTCGTGACCCCGGAGGATCCGAACGCACAGAGTTCTCCGAGGAAAAGTGAGATATCTGGCGGAAGCATTTCCCCACGCCAGAGCGGGCGCTCCGAGAAGGCCAACGCGAGCGGGTCCGCGTCTTCCGTCTTAGGGGCAACTGCGACGACAAGCGTCTCGCTCAAGGCGTCCCCCTGCCAAGGCGGCTAAAGGTGACCTTACGGTCGAGGCGCACAGCCAACGGACCCCCCGAGTGCGCGGTGGCTTCGCCATCACCCGTTTTGTTACACCCCTCCCCGTCCATGTCGCCACGGCGTTCATCACCCGACTCTGGATAGAACCCGGCAATCCAAAACCTCAAGCCGCATCCCGCCGGTCGCCCCACCATGGAGTGCGTCAAGTGCGAGCGCTGGATTGCCGACGATGCGCAGTTTTGCTCGTTCTGCGGGACGCGCCAGCCCACGGTCGGAGACGCGTTGACGGCCGCCGGACGCGAGGTCGCGGAAGCCACCGTGGCCGTCATGAGGCGCGTCGCGGAGGCCGCACGGCCGGTCGCCAAGGAGATCGCCAGGGGTGCCGGGACCGTCGCGCGGAAGGCCGGGCGCACCGTGAAGCCCGCGGCGGAGCAGGCGGCGCGTGCGGTGAAGCCGGCGTTGAGGGAGACGAAAAAGGTCGCCGCCAGAGCCGCCCGGAAAACCGCGCGCGTCACGACGGGTGTCGCGCGAAAGGTGAAGTCCGCCGCGAGGAAACCGTAGCCCCGTCACTCCCGGGTCCGACCAGAAGGGGGCCGAATGCACACGCTCGACAGGATCGCCTCCCGCGGGAACTCTTAACTACGGACGCCCGGTTCTTCGCGCGATGGCCCCGTCGCTCGAGCCTCAGAAGGCGATCGCTCGCACCCAGGACTGGATCAAGCGCCGGATCCGCCGCCACTACGCCACCCGCACGATCCTCGTGCCGGACCGGTTCCCCCGGCGGGAGTTCGGCTTCATGTACTACGGACCGGCTCTCATGCAGCGTCACCTGGGCTTCGGGACCGCAAAGGAGCTCCGGGAGTTCCTCGTCGCCCGCGTCCCCGCGCACGCGTACCACAGCTCCGCGTACTACGAGCGGCCCGACGCCGCCACGATGGAGGAGAAGGGCTGGCTCGGGGCGGACCTGATCTTCGACCTCGACGCGGACCACATCCCGAGGGCGCGGGAGATGACGTACGAGGAGATGCTGGAGGCCGTCCGGCGGAAGATCCTCCAGCTCCACGACGACTTCCTCGTCCAGGACTTCGGGTTCGACGAACGGTCGCTGAAGATCGTGTTCTCCGGCGGCCGCGGATACCACATCCACGTCGCCGACGAGAGGGTGTGGACCCTGGGGAGCCACGAGCGGCGGGAGATCGTGGACTACATCACGGGCAAGGAGCTCGACGTGGGCGGCTTCTTCCGCGAGTCCGCCTTCGACGCGAGCGAGTTCCGCGGGCACGTGAAGGTCAAGAAGATGGTCGTCACGCCGCGGACCGGAGACGCGGGTTGGGGCGGGAAGATCGCGCGCGGCATCGTGAACCTCGCGGATCGGCTCGAGAAGATGGAATCGACCCAGGCGGTCGAGTTCCTGGCGGCGTTCGAAGGCGTCGGCGGTTCTGGCGCCCGGGACCTCCACGAGAACCTGTTCAAGCCGCGAGGCTCTTCGAGGGTGCGCGGAGTGGACCGGCTCCGGGAAGGAGGGAACCTGGAGGCCCTCACGGACAAGAACCGGGACCGCCTCCTGGGCATCGTGACGCAGCTCCAGCAGATCCGCGTCGACACGTACGGACCGTTGGAACTCGAGGGCATCCGCGCGCGCGCGGAGACGGACGAGCCCGTCACGTCGGACATCAAGCGGCTGATCCGCCTCCCGTCGTCGATCCACGGGAAGTCCGGGCTCGAGGTCGTGCCCCTGACGCGGGACGCCCTCGACGACTTCGTGCCGCTGCGGGACGCGGTGCCCGCCGCATTCACGGAGGATCCCGTCCCGATGCATCTCGCGAAACCCGTGACCGTGCGCCTCCGGGACGAAACATTTAACTTGAGCCCGCCTCTTGTGACGGTCCCGGAGTACGCCGCCGTGTTCTTGGCGTGCCGCGGGATGGGCACGGTGACCTAGAGGGACCCGATGAACAAGTACAGAGAGCAGCTCGAAGGCACGGAGCTGTTCCGGATCCGTCGCCTTCGACGGTTCCTCATGCTCATCCTCCTGCTCCTCGCGATCGGCCTGTCCGTGTACGGGATGACCCTCGAGGGCGGGTCCTTCTCCCCCCTGTACCTGCCGGTCGGGCCGTTCCTGGCCGTCGGCTTCGCCTTCCTCTTGGTCGCGAGCCTAGCGAACCTCGTGCTCAGGACCCTCGAGATCCGCAACGCGCGGCGCGACAGCCAGCGGTACTTGATCATCCGGAACTCCCAGCGCCGGGCGACCTGGGTGATCGCCCTCGCGCTCGTGGTCGGCATCGTCCTCCTCGTGCCTTGGACGCACCAGGCGGTCAACGGCGCGATGCGCACGCGAGAAGTGGATAACGTCGACGGGTACGCTCAGATCGACTACCAATTTGCCCCCCGGGACGCGTTCGGCCTGGCGAGGGCCTCCGAGATCGTCGTGCGGGTGCAGGGAACCGGCGGCGATCTCTTCGTGACCCTCTGGGCGGACGGGAGTCTCGTGGACACGCAGACGGCCAGCGCGAACCAGCCGTTCCGGTTCCTAATCGGAACGCCCGCGAGCCCCTCCAGCCGGTATCGGGTCAATGTCCAGAATCTGAACGCGCAGGCGATCCCGTTTACAATTGTCGTCGAGCGGACGGCGACGCCCGAGTTGGCCACGATCGTGCCCGGCGTCCTCGTCGCCCTGGCGGTGGTGAACGCGACCTGGTACGTGTACACGCGCCCGCTCCGGCGGAAATACGGCGCCTCCTCGATTTACAGCACCCGGTTCGTGGAGGAGACGAGGGTGGGGGAGCAGACCTATGCCGACTACTACCGGATGCGTGCGCCCACGGCGGTCGGTCCGAACGCGCCCGCGCCGATGGTCCCGTCCGCGAGGGAGCTGCCAATCGAGGCGGTGCCGTGGCCCGCCGAAGGTGTGCCATCCTCGGGAGAGGCGACGGCAGCGCAGACCGTCGACACGGTCACGGAAGGGGGGAACCAGATGTTCGCCGCCGGCAAGTTCGAGGCCGCGCTTGTCCGTTTTGAGGAGGCGCTCGGGATGGAGCCCGGAAACGTCCCCGCCCTCGTCGGGCGCGCTGCCGCGCTGTCCGCCCTCGGGCGCCGGCCGGAGGCTCTCGGTGCATACGACCGCGCGATCGAGCTCGACGCGCGGAACGCAAAGGCGTTCTCAGGGAAGGCGGAAACGTACGAGGCGGACGGCCAATGGGCCAACGCCGCCCAGTCGTGGTCGGACTACCTGCAAGTGGCCGCCGGCGACATCGACGCACGTCTCCGGCGCGCGGAATTGATCCTGAAGACGGGGGACCGAGCGGCCGCCGTGAAGGCGCTCGAGGAGGCGCTGTTCCTCGCCCCCTCCGACGCCCGGATTCGCGCGCGGATCCAATCGCTGACCGTCAACGTCCCCGCGCTCCTCTCCCGGGCGCTCGTCTCGTCTGCATCCGGCCGGACCGACGAGGCGATCGCGGACTTCGAGCAGATCTTGGCGGCGGACCCGGACAACGTGAACGCGCTCGTCGGCAGGGCCGTCGCCTATCGGCGCGCGGGCGAGCTGGACCGGTCGTTGGAGTCGTTCGAGCTCGCGTTGACGAAGCAGCCCGGGAATTCGGCCGCCCTGCGAGCGAAGGGCGGAATCCTCGAGGAGAAGCAGGACTTCGACGGGGCGCTCCACGTGTACGACGACCTCCTCGGGTTGGATTCGCGGGATCCGGAGGTGTGGGCCCTGCAGGGCTCGGTCCTCGAGCGCCTGGGGGAACCGGAAGAGGCGCTCGCGAGCTATCACGAGGCCCTGAAGCTGGATCCGGCCAACGCGGACTGGCGCGCGCGGGCGAACGCGCTCGAGTCGTCGCGGAAGGGGCACGAGGACTTCCTCGAGGAGCTGTTCGGGATCAAGGGGCTGGGTCCCGCGCGGGTCCGCGCGCTCCTGGCGGCGGGGTACAAGACCGCGGAGTCGATCCGCGCCACGACGGAGGACGAGCTCGCGAACGTGAAGGGCATCACGCGGGCGATCGCGCGGGACATCCGCAACCACTTCCAGCCGGGGCCGCCACCCCCTCCCCCGCCGCAGCCGCCCGCGACCGCGGCGTAGCCCCGAATCTTTAAGTCAGCCCCCCGCTTCCCGCGTTGCATGAAGGCGTTTCTCGTACGGGGGACCTTCCGGATGGCCCAGGACTGGACGAAGTTCGCAAAGGAAGTCGCCGCGGAGACCCCCGAGGCCGCCGTCGAGCGGGTCGTGTCCGACCTGGGGAGCAAGCACCGCGTGAAGCGGTACCTCGTGAAGGTCAAGGACGTCACCTCGATCCCACTCGAGCAGGTGCAGGACCCCGTCGTCCGGTTCCGCCTCGGAGGGGAGCCGTGAGCACGCCCGAAGTCGAGCTGCGCCGGGCGGCGACGAACCTGGAGCTCGTCCGCGGGCAGATGGAGGTGCTCGCCCGGCAGGCGGAGACGCTGGAGGTCGCGCTCGAGGAGGTGCTTCGGGCTCGGGAGACACTCCAGCGCGCGAACGAAGCGGGCGCGGGCCGCGAACTCCTTCTGCCGATTGGCGCGAACAGCTTCGTGTTCGGCACGTTGAAGGACGGGGAGCGCGTGATCGTGAGCATCGGGAGCGACGTCGCCGTCGAACTCCCTGTGGGGTCCGCGGTGGAACGGCTCGAGGCGCGCGCGAAGGCGATCGAGGAGGCGGAGCGCGGGCTCGCCGCCCGGATGGCGCAGCTCGAACAGCAGGAGAACGCGCACAACCGCCGGGTCCAGGAGTTGTACGAGCAGACGCAGGGCCGTGCGCCGCCGGGATAGGCCCATGTTCAAGTTCCTCCGGGAGAAGCTCCTGGGATGGCGGCAGAAGGCCGCGCGAGACGTCCCGCCCGAGGAGGTCGTCGGCGAGAAGGGGCGGAGGGTCCGCGAGGGGAAGCTGGAGGACGTGCTTGCGGACCTCGAGCTCGCGCTCCTGGAGGCGGATGTCGCCCACGCCGTCACGCAGCAGATCGTCGCGACGATGAAGGACGAGCTGCTCGGCCGGCGGATCGCGCGCGAGGTCTCGTTCGATGAGGGCGTGGAGATCGCGCTGAAGCACGCGATCGAGAAGGTCTTGGCGGCGGAACGGATCGACTTCCTCGGCCTCGTGAAGGGGACGGAGAAGCCCTTCGTGGTGATGTTCGTCGGGGTGAACGGAACGGGGAAGACGACGACGATTGCGAAGGTCGTCCGGCTCCTGCAGAGGAGCGGGTACAGCGTCGTCTTGGCCGCCGGGGACACGTTCCGGGCGGGTGCGATCGAGCAGCTGCAGGTCCACGCGGACCGCCTCGGCGTCAAGCTGATCAAGCACGGGCCGGGGGCGGATCCCGCCGCGGTCGCGTTTGACGCCGTCGAGCACGCGAAGGCGCGCCGCCGGGACGTCGTCCTCATCGATACCGCCGGGCGCATGCAGACAAATGTGAACCTCATGGACCAGATGAAAAAGATCAAGCGCGTGGCGAACCCGCACTTGATCGTCTTCGTGGGGGACGCCCTCGCGGGGAACGATGCGATCGAACAAGCGCGCACGTTCCACGAGGCGGTCGGGTTCGACGCCGCCATCCTGTGCAAGATCGACGCGGACGCGAAGGGGGGAGCCGCCCTCAGCATCGTGCACAGCGTCGGGAAGCCCATCCTCTTCGTCGGTACCGGGCAGACGTACGACGACCTCCAGGAGTTTGATCCGCACTGGATGGTCGAGAGGATCTTCGCGGAGGGCTGATCCCCCGCTGGGCCCCCTTCGCGAGGAGGACCTCGTGCGCTGTCCGCACCGAAATCTTCAAGTCGGCCAGAGTCGCTCCGTCCCCCGGCCCATGGGGAACGAAGTGCGCCTGGACGCGCCGGCTTCCGGCCCCCGCCGGACTCGGGCCGGGGCCCATGGAAGGGTTCGTGCCCTCAGCACCCGGTCCGAGGCCTCCGCCGGAGGTTTGGTCCTTCTCCTGACGCTCTCGTGGCTGCTGCCGCCACTTTCCGGTCTGGCGGGCGGTCCCGACCCGCGGCCGGCGCTCCCGGGGAACCCTTTCGTGACCGACACCGACCCCCCGAACGAGGCCGTCGGGGTCCCGCTGTACGCGTGGATCGTCGTCCAGTTCAACGAGCGGATGAACACCTCGAACACGGACGTGTTTCTTGACCCGCCCATGGACCTGACGCCCAATTGGCTGAACAACGACCTGACCCTGCTCCTGACCCACGCGACGGACTTTCCCGCATGCACGACGTTCCGCGTGTACGCGGACGGGGCGGACATCGAGGGGGAAGGAGTCCTCGTCGGGGCGGGCGCCGTGCCCAACCCATGGATGTTCACGACCGCGTGCCCCGTGTTCACGATCACCCGTACGGATCCCGAGGACGGCCAGACTGGCGTGCCCTTGAACGGCGACTACCAGAACATCATCATCTGGTTCAGCCAAGCCGCCGATCCCGCGTCGTTCGAGCTGAGTCTCTCGCCGTCGATCCCGCTCACGCCCGAGTGGTCGAACGGCGATGCGAAGGTGACGATGCACCACGCGAACTGGTTCGAGAGCTGCGCGCGCCACACCGTCACCGCGTCGGCCCGGGACCGGGCTGGAGACCCCCTGACGAACGTGTCGGCCTCCCGTCCGAACCCGTGGGTCTTCGAGACCGTGTGCATCAAGCCCCAGATCCTGAGGACGAACCCGCGCGACGGAGCCGTGGACGTGGAGATCGACGCACCGATCGTGGTGACGTTTGCGACCCATATGAACACGAGTCTGGTCACGGTGGCCGTCGACCCCCAGCCCCTATCCTCCTTCACGTGGAGCTGGGAGGACGACCGGATTCTCACGTTGAACCACTCTTGGTTCTTCGCCCTCGCGACGATCGTCACGGTGACCGTCGCGGGCCAAGACACGCATGGTGACGACTTGGAGTCGGGACCCGCGCCGAATCCCTGGTTCTTCACCACGACCGGGTTCCTCCCCGCCCCCAGAGGCCTCCACGTCGCTCGCTCGAGTCCGGACATCGTCCTCACCTGGGACGCCCCGCCGTGGGCGACGTCGTTCCTCGTGTACGCGTCGGCCGACAAGTTCGCACCGTGGCCCTGGCCCCTCCTCGACGAAGTCCCGGGGACCTCGTACCGCCATGTCGATGCGGATGTCGACGGGGTGTCCACCTTCTACGTCGTCCGCGCCAAGGACGCATTGGGCACCACGAGCGGGAACTCCACGATGGGAGTCGAGCTGTCCCTCGCCTTCACCGTCGAGGCCGGGAGGACGAATGTCCACTGGGTCTCCCTGCCCTATCGGTCGAGCTATGGCACCGCCAAGGACGTCTCCGACGCGCTGACCGCCACGAGGATCGAGTTCGTGATCAAGCACAACGCGGCAGCCCAGCGGTCCATCCTCTGGTATTTCTTCCGCGGCAGGTGGCAGGGCACGGACTTCCCGCTGAACCCCAGAGACCTGCTCTCGATCAGCCCGCGTGTCTCGTTCACCTGGGTCGTGAACGGCACCGACGGGCCCGAACCCCTGTCGTTCCCCGTTTACCCGGCGCCGAACCGCAACACTCACCTGGTCGCGTTGCCGCCCACGTCCGCCTATGCGAACGCATCCGAGGTCGTCGTGGACATCGAGGGAGGCCTCGGGCCGGTCGCGCAGCCTCAAATCGTCGAGGTCGCCCGATGGGACGCGGTCACGCAGCGGCTCATCCGGTTCGTGCGGATCGCGGGGGGCTGGGGCGGGACGGACTTCGCGCTTTCGCCGGGCGAGGGGCTGTATGTCGTGGTTGCGTCCGCGTTCAGCTGGACTCCGCGATTGATCACGCCGGAGCGGCCGTAGGCGTGGGGGGCGCGTGGCTGGACCCTACGGCGGGGGACGCGTCCAGCCGAACCGCTTCCGGAAGAGCCACACCTCGTTCCTCGTCGCGTCCCGCACGGAGCGAATCTTCTTCTCGCCCACGCGAGCCCGGTACGCGATCGGGAGTTCCCGGAAGCGGTGGCCTTCCCGGATCACCGCGAGCTTCAGCTCTTCCGAGAACGGCATGCCGTCGCTGTGGATCTCGAGGCCATCGACGGCGCTCTTGCGGAACACCCACATCCCGGACTGGCTGTCCCGGATCGGAACGCGGAACAGGAGGCGGAACGTCGCGTTCAGGATCCCGTTGCCCACGCGGTGCATCCCCGTCATCGCGTCCCCGCTCAGAGCGCTGAGACGGTCCCCGCTCACGAAGTCCGCCCCCCCGGAGGCAACGAGCTCCGCGAACTCGGGGATTCGGTCGGCGGGGTACGTGAGGTCCGCGTCGAGGGTCGCGACGATCTCCCCCCTCGCGGCATCGAACCCCGTCTTGTATGCGCGCCCGTACCCGCGTTGCGGCTCGTCCACGATCCGCGCTCCGAGTTTGGCGGCGATCTCCCGCGTTCGGTCGCGCGAGGCCGTATCGACGATGAGGACCTCGTAGTCCCACCCCGCCAACGCAGTGTGCACCTCGTCCAACACGCGGCCGATCGATGCCTCCTCATCCATCGTGGGGATGACAACGGAGACCCGCGGCATCGCGCGCGGATGTGGAGGCACGGCCATAACGGTTTTCCTAGCGGCGCTTCCCGAACGCCCGGTATCCGACGTACCCGAGGAGCGCCCCCGCGAGGCGGGCCATTGCCGCCGCCGACGCCTGCGTGTGGAACAGCTCCCGCGGGCGGTACGAGGACCACAAGCGCCCGTGCTTCAGCGTGAGCTGCTTCCGCCCTGCGCCGTTCCAGAACGCCTGCCGGAGGAAGCCGTAGTACGAGCCGCGGGTCCGGTGGTAGACGACCGCCTCCGGCTCGTACGCGATCGTCGCGCCCGCGTCCACCGCCCGCAGGTTCAGGTCGATGTCCTCCGCGGTCCGGAACCACTCGTCGAACCCGCCGAGCGCGAGGAACCGGTCCCGCGGGTACGCGAGGTTGCACGACGGGTACGTGATGTCGTATCCGCGATAATGGAGCTCGACCCGTTCGAGCGCCTCGAACACTTCGTATCCGATCTGCACGGTGCGACCCGCGATCACGTCGCCCTTGGCGGTGGCCGCACGCAAGTTCTTCAGCCAGAACGGAGACGCGATGCAGTCCCCGTCGATGAACGCCACGTACTCGCCGTCGCTCTTCCGTACGCCGTAGTTGCGCCCCGCGCCTCGCGTGCCGCCCCTCACATGGGGCCGGACCGTCTCGAACTTCTCCGCATAATCTTCCGCGATCGCCTGCGTGCGGTCCTGGCTGTGCGCGTCGACGACCACGACCTCGAGCGGGGGTTCCTGCGTCACGAGGGAGTCCAGGAGCGCCGCCAGGTTCCGCTCCTCGTTGCGCACCGTGACGACGACGCTGAACCGGAGGGGCACGGCGCGACCCATGCGGGGAGCCTTATTTAATCGCATTCGAACGCGAACTGTGGATGCAACCTTTATCCCGAGTCAGAGGTTGCGACCGTCGATGGTGGCAAACGCCCGGGTCCTCGTCACGGGCGGCGCCGGGTTCATCGGCTCCCATCTCGTGGATCGGCTGGCGGCGGGAAACGAGGTCACCGTTCTGGATCTCAAGGCCGAAGCACCGAATCTGTCGGCGGTGAGGGATCGCATCACGTATGTCCGCGGCGACGTTCGTCGCCCCGAGGACTTGGGAACCGCGTTCCGCGGCCAAGAGGTCGTCTTCCACCTCGCGGCGCTCGTCTCGGTGCCCGAGAGCTTCCGCGATCCCGTGGCGGTGAACGAGACGAACGTGCACGGGAGCCTCGCCGTGATGCGCGCCGCCAACGCCGCCGGGGTTCGTCGCGTCGTCTTCGCGTCGTCGTGCTCCGTGTACGGCGGGAACGAACCGCCGCTCCGCGAGGACGCGACCCTCGACCTGCGGTCCCCGTATGCGGTCTCGAAGGCCGCCGGGGAGTTGTGGTGCCGCCTGTACCACGACCTCGGCATGGAGGTCGTCGCGCTTCGGCTCTTCAACGTGTACGGCCCTCGCCAGAGTCCCGAAGGTCCGTATGGCGCCGTGATCCCGAAGTTCGTTCTGGCCGGGCTCCACGGCGAGACCGCCTTGGTCTTCGGGGACGGGGAGCAGACGAGGGACTTCGTGTACGCGGGGGATGCAGCCGAGGCCTTCGATCGCGCCGCCACCGCCGCGGACGCCTCGGGCGAGGTGATCAACGTGGGCGCGGGCGAACCGACGAGCGTGAACCGCCTGCTCGCGATCGTGGGCGACGTCCTCGGAAAACCGTTGGCGGCGGAGCGGAGGGATCCCAGGGCGGGAGACATCCGGGCTTCGTACGCGGAGACGACCAAGATGGTGGGCGTGCTCGGTTTCCGACCCCGCGTCTCCCTCGCGCAGGGACTTCTCGCGACCGCGGAGTCGATGCAGGGGTCGCGATGAACGTCGGCATGATCGTGTCGAACGAGGTCGTGCGGGACACGCGGGTCCTCCTGGAGGCCCGGGCGCTCGCGCGGAACGGCCACGCCGTCCGCATCGTCGGGTGGGACCGGTTCGACCCGACCGTCCCGAGCGGCCCGATCGGCCCGGGGATCGACGTCGACCTCGTGCGGACGCGCGGACTCATGAGCGCGCTCCCGGGGGACCTCCTGAAGAACCCCCTGTTCTGGAAGCGGGCGTATCGCCAGTCCCGCTCCTGGCCCGCGGACGTCTGGTGGGCCCACGACCTCGACACGCTCCGCGCGGGCGTGTGGCTGAAGCGCGAGACCGGCAGGCCGCTCGTGTTCGACGCGCACGAGGTCTTCTCGCTGATGATCGCGGACGACTACTCCGCGCGCGTCGTCCGGTTTGCGGAGAAACTGGAGGCGAAGCTGCTCCGCGAGGTCGACCGCATCGTGACCGTCAACGCGGCGCTCGAGGAGCACTACAAGGATGGGGGCGTGCCGGTGACCGTCGTGATGAACTGCCGGGAGGACATCTCGCCCCGGTACGAGCCGCCGACGGCGCCGGAGTTCACGGTTCTGTACGTCGGCACGTTCCACCGCCAGCGATTCGTGTTCGAACTGATCCAGGCGGTGCAGGAGACGGCGGGCGTGCGGCTCAAGATCGGCGGGCACAAAGCGCTCACGGACGAAGTGCGCGACCGATGCGCGGAGTCCGATCGGACGACGTTCCTGGGCCCCGTGCCGGAGGACCAGGTCATGCCGCTCACGCGCGAGTGCCACCTCGTGTCCGCGGTCCTCGACCCGTCGAACGGGAACAACCGGATGGGGACGCCGAACAAGGTGTTCGAGGCGCTCGCCGCCGGCCGCCCGATCCTGGCGGCGAAGCGGACGCTGAGCGGGAACCTCGTCGAGGCGGTGGACTGCGGTCTCACGATCGGGTACAACGTGGAGGCGTGCAAGTGGGCGCTCGAGAAGCTTCGGGACAATCCCGAACTCCAGCGTCGCATGGGCGATGCCGGACTTCGCGCGGCGCGCGACGAGTACAACTGGCCGGCGCAGGAGGTTCGCCTCCTAGAGGTCCTGGGGCGGTTCGGTCGCTGAGGACCAGCCTGCCTCCGACCAGGGATTTCGAATGCGGCGAGCCCCCGGTCGGAAGGCGGCACGGGAGGAAGCGAGCGACGCCCATCCGCGCGGACAATCCGGCGCGGCATGCGTCGCACTATCGGATCGCACGTCTTCGGACGTTGTCGGATGGCCTCGCGAAGGGTACGGGATGCTTCGCTCGGGACACCTGAGCACGTCGGGCCAATCGCGGATTCCCGCGCTGCCAGAGGTCATCCGGGCTCAGGAAACGGCCGAATGTCGGATCGTACCAGCGGGAGTGCAGGCACAAGAAGTTCGGGGCGGACTCGCGGTACTCGCCCGTGTACCCGTACGTGGGCTCGGTGCCGGAGACGACGACCGGGAGGCCGAAGGGCGTGAACGTGATCGTCGCGACGACCGCGCTCGCCCATTTCGTGAGGACAGCGCCCGTTCCGAGGGAATCGGGGTGGCGCGCGCGGATGACGTGGAAACACTCATATACGTGCGACCACGTATCTGATGCATGGCGAACCTGACCCTCCGCGTCCCGGACTCCCTGTACGAGGAGCTGCGCCGCCACCCCGAGATCCGGTGGAGCGAGGTCGCCCGCCAGGCGTTGGTCCGGAAGCTCGAGGACCTCCGCCGTCTGGACGAGCTCTTGGCGGGCAGCACGTTGGGCCGCCGCGACGTCGAGGCGGTGAGCGGGAGGGTCAAGAAGGCCGTCTGGACCCGCCACCGGAAGCCGAGCAGTCGCGCGACCCGGTGAGAGCCCTTGCGGCTGGTGATCGACGCGAACGTCGTCATCGCGGCGCTCGTGCGCGACTCCGCGGTCCGTCGTCTCCTGCTCCTCGGGGGGCACGAGCTCCACGTCCCCGCCTACCTGCTCGAGGAGGTCGAATCCCACTGGGCGGAGCTGCAACCCCGGAGCGGGCTCTCCCCCGAGGCCCTGCGGGAGGTCCTCCGGATCCTGCGGGAGCACTTCCACGAACACGCACCCGCGGAGTACGAGGCGCGGTTCGAGGAGGCGCGCTCGCTGCTCGCCGGCCGCGATCCGGACGACGTCCCCTACGTGGCCCTTGCCTTGGCCCTCGGGGCCGATGGCGTGTGGTCCGAGGACCGGGACCTCACGACCCGCGAGGGCGTCCGGGTGTACCGGACCGTCGAGGTCCTGAAGGGCCGGTAACTCGCCGCGCGGATATGCTGCGAACTCGTCCGAGGCCACGGGGGTCGCCACCCACGCCGAGAACCCGACGAGGACGAGCAACGTGGCGGCGATGAGGGCGAATACCTTCGACGGCCTGCAGGAACGGCGCCGGGGGGCTTTGGGATGGCGGTACGCAGAGACCGTGAAGTTGTCGGTTGGTGAACTTCTCCGCTTCTGGTGCGGGTTCCCTCGATAGAAGGTAATCACCCCATCCCGATGGGGCTTTGGACAAGATCCCAGGGGATGGGATGATCGAGAGAAGGGATGGGAACCGACCTACTTGCAGGTTTTGTGGGTCCGCCGGCCCCGTAGGGTGGGGCTGGCGATCCAACGACGAGGGATCGAAACACCGGTGGCGGTGCCCGGCGTGCACACGCACGTTCACGGAGGAGACGGGTTCCTCGGGAGGCGCGTCCCCCCGGAGGCGACCTGCGCGGCGTGGGACCTGTTCTTCCGGGGCGCGAGCCTCGAGGGGATCGCCCGCCACCTCCGCGTCGCGTGGTCCGTGCGGGCGACGAACCGTGCGGTGCTGAACTGGGTCCGCGGGTACTCCCGCCTCCTCGCGGACTACGTGGAGTCCTTGATGGAGACGCGGAGGGTCGACGGCGGGCGCCGGTGGCACGAGGACATCGCGGTCGTCCACCTGCGGGACGATCTCCGGTACGTGATCCTCCTCCGGGGCCGGGGCCCGCGCGGGCGGCCGATCCTCCTCGCCGTCCGGTGGGCGAAGGATCGGGGCGAGGGACACGCGGTCGCCGTCCTCCGCAGTGCGAGGGCGCGGTCGAGGGCGCTCCCGGAGCGGATCGTGAGCGACAAGGAGTGGTCCTTCCTGCGCGCGTACTGGCGGGTGCTGGGCCTCCGCCACCGGGGCGTGCGCCTCGTCCACGGGGTCCCGATCGCGGCGCAGAGGCACGCGGTGACGCACAACAACAACCCCGCGGAGCAGGAGGTGCGCGAGCTCAAGGACTGGTGCCGCCACATGAACGGATTCGCCTCGGACGCGTCCGCCGCGGACCTCCTCCGGGGATGGTTCGTGCAGACGCTCGTCGCGAACACGCACGGCCGGGCGTGGACGTGGGCGGAGCGGGCGGGCCTGCACCTCGGCCTCCCGCGGGAGGAGACGATTCGCCGCCTGATCGAACGAGCCGTCGAATGGAGAAGAAGTCGATCAAGTCTGACCAACTGGTAACTTCACGGTCTCGGGTACGCAGAACCTTCAAGGTCAACGGCGGTTCCACTCGCGCGGGGGTTGGGCCTCTCACGCACCTGCCGGTGCGCGTGCCCACTTGAGCCGTATGGTGGCTGCTCAGGCCTGGGCAGGCGGACGGGGAAGACGAGCGTTCCCCAAGACATGCGTCGCTCCTCAATCCCCGACCCCGTACAACATCCAGCCTCGTTTCACTACTTCCAGAACGAAATCTCGGACTCGCTTTAGGGTGACCTGTGCGGCCAGGGGGGAAAGGCTGACCTTGGAGAGGCCAGGTCCAGCTGCCGCCAGCTCCCTTGCAAGATCCTCCAATGCGCCGCCGGCCCGAGTCGACTCCCTCCCATCCCGGATTTCCTGCATCAAGCTGTCAATCTCTCCCAGGAGCGCTGCCTGGCCTTGATGATCCAGCTCAAATTCGGCTTGAGGCCCATATTCGTGTCGAGTGATTCGATGAAGGAGTGGATAACGGCTATCACGCTGTTTGACAAAACCCCATACCGATAAAGCTCCATCCGACGTCAGATGATGGACAATCGTCCTTCGTCCCAGTTGAACCTCCTCGCGACTCGGGGCCCCAACGAGGTCAGACATTACGGCCACCATCTTGGAATACCCGGGAACTGCGTAATCACTCTTCCCGTAGCGGGATCGACCACTACGGTCCCCCAAGTCTGGGCCCCCCACGGCCCATAACCTGGCGCGCCGCGGGGGAAGCCGTATCCTACTGTTCTGCCCAAGTCCGCCACGTAAACACGGTATCCGGTGCGCGGGTCAACAACAGGAACTCCCCCTGAGCGCATGTACACCTCGTCGGCAAAAGCCTGACCGCCTTCGCCAGGAGCGAACTTCGAAGCCCCAGGGTTTCGACCCCAATCGTGGTGTCTAGGACGCACGTGAGCGTCCGAGGCGACATCGTACGTGGGAGGCCTTCCTTGCCGAGCCGCCACCGCCGCGTTCGCGCCCCATGCCCCCGCGAGCCTCGCCCCCAGCGCGCCGCCGAACCCCCCGAAGATCATGCCGAGGCCGAACGCGTGCGACACGCCCTCGAGGGTCGGGGTTCCGCCGTACAGGGTCGTCGCGTACGCGTACGTGACGGACGAGAAGACGGCGCCCATCAGCGCGCCCGCCGCGGCCGCGACCGCGGCGCAGCCGATGCCGAGCGTGAAGGTGCAGAACGCGGCGATCCCGAGCCCGAGCGCGAGGCCCGAGAGGAACCCGGCGAGGGCGCCCCACGCGAGGCCCGCCCGCTCCGCCCCGGACGCGCCGTTGAGGTAGTAGTCCGCGGCGGACAGGACGGTCCACGTCGTGGTGAACGTGAGGAGGAACACCCCGGCGAGCAGCCAGAAGAGGTGCCCCGTCGGGTCCGTGTACGCCATGGGATTGTTGAGCACGTACGCGTACCGGTTCTGGTCCTGCGGCATGGACAGGCGGCCGAGCCGGTCGTCCGGGCTCAGGAAGCGGCCGATCGTCGGGTCGTACCAGCGGGAGTGCAGGTACACGAGGTTCGGCGCGGACTCGCGGTATTCGCCCGTGTACGCGTACTTCGGCTCCGACGCGCACCCGTACGCGCAGACGCCGAACGGGCGGTACGCGAGGGTCGCGATTCGCGCGCCGGCAAGGGAGGAGACGACGCGCACGCTCCCGAGGTGGTCGTAGTGATAGTACTCCAACGCCAAGCCGGTCCCATCCAACTTCGCGATCCGGAGGCCGGCCGCGAACACGTATCCCGTGACGCTCGGGGGATTGTTCACCTTGAACTCGAGAATCGGGGATAGACCGGAATAGACGTATTCCCGCACATCGTCCGAGGTCGAGTCGATGTTGGAACGGATCCGTCGGCCGAGGCCATCGTGCCCGTAGTATGCGGTGAACTGCGAGCCGGAATCATACGCGAGGCGCCCGTCCGCGGCCCAACCGAAGGACCAAGTGGTGCCGCCGACAACACGGGAAGCGGTGAACCCCCCAGGGTGGTAAGTGTAGACGTTCTCACCTGGGTCGGGAGGGGCGCAATCGGGCGGGGCGGAGCCGACCTTCGTCCGGCATAGGCGGGAATAGGAGTCGTACTTGTAGTGCGTCGTTGTCCCACCATCCACAAGCTTTATCCGATTCCCAAGGGCGTCGTAGTCGTAGTCCAGAGACCAGGACCATGAGCCGCTCGCCGAGGACGTGTCGAGTCGGCCGAGGCGGTCATAGACGTATGACTCCGTGGTCGTGGACAGGCCCTGCCCGGTCGCCTGAATCAGCGTTGGATCACCGAGCGCGTCGTAGTCTTGATATTCGAGGCGAAGATAGGAGGTCGGACCGTTCTTCGTCTCGGTGCTCGTCGGCCGCGTGTTCAGGTCGTAAACGTACTTCGTCGTGACCCCGTTTCCGAACGTAATCGTGTCCACAAGGTCGTCCGCGGAGTACGAGAGCTTCGCGTGAAAGGTTGTCGGGTTGCACGAGATCGGTCCCGTGGCGGCGGCCGCGCACGGGCGTCCTATTGCGTCGTGCGCATAGTGCACGTCGTATCCCGACGTGGGCTCAGTGATCCGCTTCACGTTCCCGACTCGGTCGTATTCATAGGCGACGGTGCGCGGCGTTCCGTAGATCCAGAACGTCTCCGTCTCCACCCAGTCCCGGTTTGTGTACGTGTAGTCCAAGACCGCAGCGGCTTGGCCTACCTGGTTGAACGTGAGAGCGTCTAGATTCCCGTTCGCGTCGTAGCCGTACTCCGCGGACGAGCCATCGCGATACGTCACGACGTCCGCGCGCTTCAGCTCGTCGTACGCGTACAACACAGGTGTCCCGGTGACAGGGTCCACACCCCGCTCCCACTTCTTCTTGACCATCCCCGCGAGGTAGTAATCATACGTTTCCGACGTGCCATCCGGGAACGTGGTCTTCTTCACTCGGTTGAGTTCGTCGTACTCGTGTTCGGTCACCTGCGCTTCGTTGTTCGCATCGGGCGCCGTCGTGACCCTCAGCAGGTTTCCGGCGTCGTCGTAGTCGTACGCGGTTTCATGGAAGCTGGTCGCAGTGTGATACTCCCTAACATAGGTAGGGCGCCCGTTCCAATCGTACTCAAACTCCGTCCTCCGGGGCCCTTGGACGTCATCCGTAACCGTGACGGTCTTGACATTCAACGCATCGTCGTAGGCCACGTTCACCGTCGTCGCGTCGGGATTGATCTGCTTCGTCGGCCTCCCGAGTACGTCGTACTCCCACTGGGATGTCTTTGCCGTTCCCCCGGGTCCACGGGGCGAGGTGTGAGACGCCACAAGGTCCTGCCAGTTGTATCCGAACGTTTCGAGGGAAAAGTATCCGGATGGAAGGACGCAGGTCGGGGAGCTGAACGGGCCGGCTTCGGCGAATCGGTACTCCCTTGAGGGGCGGCCAAGGGAATCGAAGCATCGCCAGGTCTGCTGCCGGGTGCCAGCCTCGATGTAGACCTGCGTCACCTGGGTTTCCGTCCTCGCGTAGTACGGGGGGACGAACTTCTTCACACCAACCTCAAGGGCGTTTACGTCGGCGACGGTCCAGGCGAGCCCTGAGAATGGATTCGTAAGCCAGGAGTGGCTGACTCTGGTCCACTTCTTGAAGGGACTGAACGGAACCGGCGAACCGGGCGCCGACTTCAGGGGACTCAGATACGTCACCCCGTTCGTGCGAAGGGCGAGCCAGAAGAACGTGGAACACTCGGAAGGGGAACACCAGGGGTCCACCGGCGCTCCGGACACGGTCGCCGTCACGGTGACGACGGGCACGGTCCCGGGCGGGAGCGGGCTGTCGGCGACGCCGTAGAGATCCAGCTGTCCATTGACCGCCGACTTGACGTAGCTGCCCAGCCCGTCCGCAACCTCCTCGTCCACACAATCGTAGTTCAGGGTGCACCCGCTTGGGATCCAAGCCGTGGAGGATCCCGAAACGATCGGTCGAAGGAGATCCACTCCATAGTTCTCATCCTTGAGGACGACGAGATTGGCCCAGTCCACATAGTCATAGTTGACGGAAGTGCCGTCGGGATTCAGTACCTGGATCATCCGGCCCACCGCATCGTACGAGTAACTCGTCGTTCCCTGAAGGCTGGGCGGGGTTACGTCCGTCAACTCCCCCGTGTTGAGGTCGTAGTCGAGCGTTGTGGTAAAGGGCACTCCCCCCACAGAGTCGAAGACGCTCGTTACGTATGCGGACTTGAATGCCGAGTCATATCCATACGAGGTCGTGTGCGTGTTCACATCGTCCCGGAGGGTCGTCGCGGAGTCGATTCCGCCGAAGGCATTGTACGTCCTTGAGGAGGTGATCCACGCTCCGCCCGGACCGCGAGTCTTGGATTCCACGAGGTTCCCCTTCAAGTCGTATCGGAAGTAGGACTCCTGGACCACGGAGTCCGAACGGACCCTGTATGTGCTCGCGAGCCGATCCCTGATCGACGAGGGGAGCCGCGAAGACCCCCCGTACTGGCCATAGAAGTTCGAAGAATCGTACTGGAACACGTCCCCGCCGAAGACGTTCGCGAACCACGGCGAGTCGTAAATTGGCGTCGAGCCCGCGTACACGGTGAACTGGGCGTCAATCGGGAATGCGTTGCGGAGAGACGAGCCGGTTGCATACAGGTCGATCACCACATCGTTGCTGCTGTCGGACGCCGCCGTGAGCTGCGTTCCATCCTTCAAGGTCATCCTGACTTGGCCAGGATATGGGACCTCGCTCACACGGATCGTGCCGGTGAAGGAGTCGCCCATCGCGGTGAGGTCCCATTCGAGAGCTCCATTGAAGGCGTAGTAGCTGGAAGCGTCCCAACAGTTCGTTTGGAGGCCCGGCTGGAACGGAGGATTGTCCAAGTCGCCCTGCTTCACGATCAACATGGCCCAGCGTCCGTACACCTGCGGTATTTCCCCCATATTCATCTTGGTGTTCGTGCCCCCCGTCCCTCCGAGCCCATCGAGATTCTCCCCCCAGAAGGCTCGATACCATGCGTCGGGGGAAGCCGTCCCATGCTTGAATGCTCGGAGGATTTCTCCAGGAAGGGTTCCCGGACTGAGGTATACGTGCTGGATGAGGAAGTCGCCCGGCCCAGATGGACACCAGTCAGCGGCGTCCCTGAATCCATGGCCGTGCCTGCCGGGCACGGTCGGAGCTACATGGTACCTGTTGCCGCTCGCCGATCGCCACGAGTCGGGGATCCAGGTCCACGTCGGATTGCTTTGATCGGAGGACGGCTCGCGATCCAACGTGGCGGTCCCTGGATGCGCGTCGTCCACCCACGCCGTGGAGTAACGGAGGAACCCGGAAGACACCTTATTGAAATCGGAGACAAACCTGGGCTCCACGAAACTGAACACGCTTCCGCCCCAGAACTCCCGCACAGGACTTGTATAGATCGGCGTCCACTCTCGATCAAGGACCTGGACGGTCAAGTACGGGAGGTAGTGCGCCGGGGAATCCACGAACGCGGTTCCCCCCGACGACTCCATGAAGTCAACCTCTTCGCCGGTCCTCGCATTCAGGAGCCTCAGCCGATAATCGGCGGGCAGGCCTCCCACCGTGATGCTGGAGTTCTTAAACACCACGACTTCGTTCACCCATAACGCTCCCGGGAAGTAGTTCATGATGAACCATACGGAATCGATGCTTCCCGCCGCGGTCATTGCAAAGCTGTTGGGGAGCCACTCCCCGTTGATCACCAAGTAGTACCGGTCAAGACTCGATCCTTGCGACTTGAAGAACCTGAACGTGATGTGGTACCACTTCCCGCTTTGGTATGTCACGCCCGTGCTCGTCAGTATCCCGCCTGGATTGTGGTAGATCAGACCGTCGGTGAAGGACGCGGCGGCCCGAACCGTCACACCCTCGCGAACCTCGAACCTCTGACCGATGGTGCCATCGACCGAAACGAGGGCATTGACGATCGTGGCTGTCGACTGCGTCGAAAAGGTCCTCGATGCTACTGCAAACTCCCCTGTGGTGGTTACCCTAAGACGGAGTGAAGGAGGTTGAATCAGGAATGCGTAGGGATCGAGGGCGATGGTTCCCGTACTCGCGCCGACCTGCCAATCGCCAGGCGAGAACACGTCACGGTCCCGGAAGTCCTCACTCCATACCCTTCCCGGATAGGCCGGATTCCCAATGAGCTGGCCGGGCGCGAAGAACGCGCTCTCATTGTCGGAGTGCACGTAGGATTGGAAGGCTTCACCGCCCAGGGCGTCCCGGGTATAGACGAGGTTCCCGAACCTGTCAAAGTGGGAAAACGTCGAGTAGGTCGGTGTCATGGCGGCCGCGGCAGCGGCTCCCATGTAGGCCTCCTGTTTCTCCACGCGGCCCCCCTTGCCGAACCAGAGTCGATGTTGGTTCAGCGTGAGGCTCGAACCGTCAGCTTGGCGGGCCCGCTGGATGACAGTCATCGTCCCCAAGCCCGCGTCCATCACGTAGAGGGTCTCCCCCTTCACGGTCGAATCCCCCGCGTAGCGGGTCGCCTTGGTAAAAACAACGCTCCCATAGGCGATGTCGAAGGAGTAGGTCGCTTTCCGAACGATGGCTCCGGCGGCATCTTTCAACCGTTGACTGACGGCAAGGTACATCAAGGCGCCGGGACCAATCTGAGCTGCGGCATATCGGTATTCCGAAGCCGCTTGGGTTGGGTACACCACTTTCTGAAGCAGCCATCCGTTGACGACGGGGGTAAATGGCACTCCACAACCAGAGTTGCAGTACTCGTAGGACGTCACTCGCCCTGCCGGGTCAATGACTCGATTGAGGGCACCGGCCGCATATTGGTATTCGACGGTCCGCCCCCCATACGTGACCTTGCAAACGTACCACGGATATGTTGTGCCTCCCGGGCAGGAAGCCGTAGGGGTGTAGTCGAAGAGGACCGGCCGAATGGGAACCAGCGCCGCATCTCTCCCCGTTGAGTCCACGATGCCCACCAAGCGATGCAAGTACCGTCCATTGACGAGATACTGAATATACGCAAACTCGATCACGTTACCGCTTGGATCCTCGATTCTCGTAAGCACGATGTCGTTGTCGTTGGGGTAGCGGATGAACGTGTAGAACGTTCCCGATTTCGAGTACAGGGTGTACCTTCCGTCAATCTCGCGGACGAGCTTGAAGTATTCCCCGTCCGCGTTCTCGAAGACGTTGTCCTCCCACTTGATGACGAACCGCTGTCCGTCCCACAAGTAGATGTCCCTCGCAGCGGGCGTCATCCAGGGGAAGTTGAAGCTCCATCCCCGGCCGAGATAATACGAACCGGGTTGATCAAACCCCCAAGGGAGGTTCACGGTGTCGAAGGCGTCCGGCGTCCGGAACAATCGCTGGACAGCGAGGTCGAGACCGCGGCCCGGTGCGGAGAGGTCGGTCTGGCGGATGTATAGCAATCCTGTCCCCGGATTGATGAACTCGCTGAGCTGCTGGAAGTACGTGCCCTGGGGGCTAAGTCCCGGTCTCTCCCACGACGCACCGCCTGCTCCGCCTCCCCCCCGTCGGGTCGGGAGAGAGGCGAACCTGACTTTGTACGCCGAAGGGGCCTCTTGCGTGTAGACCACGAACGCTCGCTGCGGCTGCGCCTCCATGGAGGCAGACAAGTAGAGTGGATTCGATGTGGGGAAGAGGTTTACGGGCCCGAGGATGTTTGCTCCGACGTTCTGCCACCGATAGGCGATTCGCCGTTCTGGGCACCCCGGGCAATATGGCTTCGTCCAAAACATGTGGAGGTCATCGTTGATGTCCCGTTGAATCGCTGGGTGGCCACCAGGACCCGCGTCAATGAGCGTTGGCGGGTCCGATCGTGTAGTCTGAAAGAGGGTCACAGCCCGAACCTCCCCATTTCGGTTGATGTAGAGCACTCGAACGGCATTCTCGCTGGACGCGGAATCGTAGAAGGAGGCCGCCGACATCTTGAATTCCTTGTTCGCGTCGGCATTGTTCGCGGCCAAGTCCAAGCCGAGTGTCCGGTAGGAGTCATACCACTCGCCCGTGGCCGAGCAGCACGTCGCCCAAAAGAGCTGAGCGTTAACGTATCCGGTCCACACCATCCGGACACGCCCGTCGGCCAACGGCACGAGCCGAACTGCATATCTGTAGTCCTCGACCAAACTAAGATCATCGGTGTAGAACCTGAACTGACCTAGATCGATGAATGATGACGATGTGCCCGGCGCGGCGGATCGCCACGAGAAGAGCAAGTAGTAGTTGTTGTTCCACTTCGCGGGCAATGCCAGCCAAAAGATACCGTCGGAGCCGATCGCCACGCTCGGAGGATAGGCATCATCGATTTCGATTGAATAGACCTCGACCGTTGCTTGCCATGATATCACCCCCGCATTGACACTGCCCTGCTTGAAGTACAGCTTGTTGGCGTCGTACCACGTCAAGCCGACCAAGCCGCCCCGCGCGTCAACATCGAAGCCTCTGGGGGTTGACGCCGAGACCACTGCGATGGGAGCGTCCCACAACATACCATAGGGCGCTCCGGGTGGGTCAACCCAACCGGCGGTTGTTACTTCCCTCCCGACGGAATACTGGATGCTCGGAGTGTCCCCTCCCATCGCGTAGAACGCGTAGTACCTGCCATCGTGAAAAAACACTTTTTTCTGATTGGCGTACTTCGTCGTCAGCGAGGTAGAAGATTCCGCGACGAGCGAGGGATCGATGACAGACATGCCCTGCGGGAACGCCACCATCATTCCCTGCCCCGAATGGATGGCGTCCACGACCACGGGACCAACGTACAGCGTGCCGATCCCCACATCCTTCCAGTCGGCGGCCAAGGTGGAGTTCCACAACGTCGGTACCGCATCACCCCCGACGTACGCGGCGAAGGCGCGCGATGCTTCGTTGTCGATCACCGTCGGAACGACCATGTTGCCAAAGAACGTTGTGGAATTGGAGGAGTCCATGAGGTAGTGAATGGGGGTCACGATTTTCCACCGGATGTGCCACGACGTCAGCGTCGAATTCGCGTCGAGAGTGAACGCCGCCTCGAACTTGGGCAACGCGGCAGAATCGAAGGACGCGATGAAGTCGACGAAACCTTGGCGGACGGGGCCACTCGTCACGTTGTATTGGGAATGGAATGCCGTGTTGTTCGCCGAAACGACGTAGCCGGAACCGATGTTCGTCGGAGGTGTCCCCTCGACCACGAAACTCGATGCGGTGGCCATGAGGCGGTTCTCCACGTCGTAGACCGACATGACGTGCGGCTCTGCCGCCGGTATCGTGAAATTGCCGAAAGTGGTGACGTAGGTGTACGCGGAGTGTGCCGGGTCCAGCCACGGGTCCGACGTGACGTTCGAGTAGCTCGCCGTGAGGTTGGCGGGATGGGTGTAGGCCACGTTGACCCCTCCCGCCGTCATCGCGTCCACGTCAATCCGCATCACGTCCAGGAGCATCACGTCCTGAACCGTGTCGTCGGGCGTGTCCCATTGGGCATCCCACAGTCTCACGATGGGCGCCCCGCCGTTGATCTCCGTTTCGTTCAGCGCGTAGGGGTCGAGCGCCTCGTCGGTGTCACTCGTGCATCGGGCAACGGTCTTCCAGTTTGTGGGTGATGCGCCGCCCTGGCCAACCTCGAGGCTGACGTTCTGCCCCTGGTCGCCGAGTCCTAAACGCGTGCACTCGACGACGAGGAACCAAGCGTCCGCCGAGGTGGGCACTCCAGCCCAGGCGAAGCGGACCTCCAAGGCGTACTCCGGATTGTAGACGGCGTCGACCCTGGCCTGCATCTGCGTTACCCGGTTGTTCGGAGAACAGTCCACGCATCGGGTCGCGGCTCGGAGGTCGTTGATGTCCGTCGTGGTCCATTCTTGCCCGGAAATCGGATTCGTGGTATCCACGCGCGAGAATCGCACGTACGAGGTTGTCGTCGCCTGCGTCGCGCCATTGTTGTAGGAGGACGCACCAACCTTCACGTCGACTCCGATTGAGGCGGCCGAGGATGAGCTGACCTTCTTCGCAACCGCCGAGGAGGTGACCGTGAAGTCGTCGATGTCCGCCGCGTCCGTCCACGACGGGTTCTGCAGCGTGACGCCGACGCGGTTCCCGTTCGTGCTCCCCTGGCGGCACGTCGTGTCCCCGTCGTTCGTGTCGGGGCCGTCGTCGAGCTCGTCCCAAGGAGACGAATCCGTGGAGCACCCGCTCGCGGCCCAGCCGTTCGTGTCCGTCCCGTCCGGGAGCAGGACGACGGACTGGTCGAGGGGACTCTTGTCCGCCTCCGTGTACGAACACCGCAGGTCGTCCGAGCTATTCAGGAATGTCCACGCGGAACCGCAGTCTCCACCCACCTGCGTCCCGTTCACGAGAGTCTGCGACGACGGGAGATACGCATCCCCGTATGAGGACGGGGACTCACCGCCGCCTCCCCCGCTTTCCATCCCTCCAGACGGCGGCTTTCCCCCGGGGTCCACCAACGGTGCGGCCGCCGGCTGGACGAGCGGAGAGAACGCAGTCAGCACGAAGACGAACGACACGAGGATACGCAAGTGTTTCGATCGCATCCCGGGTCCCCCCGAGCGCACCGGAATCAAGAATGGGGGACATAAACCTAGTGGTGTTCCATTGGAAACGAGGGACCCCCAATCAGCCGTTGCTCGCCGGTGCGAGGGACCTCAGAGAGCGTCGACCTGCGTTCCCATACAGCGACCCCCCCGTCTATCCGGAATGCGCAGCATCCGCCCAACGATTTTATAGACGCCCCGGGATGGTCGCGCCGTCGTGTGCGGAATCTGCGGCCTCTACGCCCCGGCAGGGGATCTCGACGAGTCCCTCCTTCGTCGCATGAACGGCATCCAGCATCACCGCGGGCCGGACAGCGAGGGGTACGCCACCTTCGACGGCGTCGGCCTCTCCGTGAAGCGCCTGAAGATCATCGACCTCGAGACGGGCGACCAGCCGATCGCGAACGAGGACGGCAGTGTCACGGTCGTGTACAACGGGGAGATCTACAACTTCCTCGACCTCCGGGAACGGCTCGTCGCGAACGGCCACGCGTTCCGCACAAGGTCGGACACGGAGGTCCTCGTGCATCTGTACGAGGACAAGGGGGACGCGTTCCTCGAGGATCTCAACGGGATGTTCGCAATTGCGCTGTGGGACCGCCGCCAGAAGCGACTCCTGCTCGCGCGCGACCGCCTCGGCGTCAAGCCCCTGTACTACCGCTGGGACGGAGAGCGGCTCGCCTTCGCCTCGGAGATCAAGGGCATCCTCGCGGACGAAGACGCGCCCCGCACCGTCGACCCGTACGCGCTCCGCGACTACCTGACGTTCCAGAACGTGTTCGGCGACAAGACGCTCTTCGAGGGGATCCGCCAGCTCGAGCCTGGGAAGCTCCTGATCGCGGACGGGGGCCGCGTGACCGTGCGCCCGTACTGGGACCTGACGTTCGGCTCCGGGGCGGAGGCGGATGAAGCGGCGCTCGCGCGGGAGTACGGGCGTCTCCTCGAGGACTCCGTCCGCATGCAGCTGATCAGTGACGTCCCCCTCGGGGCGCACCTCAGCGGCGGCATCGATTCGAGCTCGATCGTCTCGATCGCCGCCAAGCGGAAGGAGGGGCTCTCGACCTTCTCGATCCGGTTTCGGGATTCCGAGCACGACGAAGGCGAGTACATCCGCGCCGTGGCGGAGATGGCGGGGACGGACCACCACGAGGCCGTGGTCGACCCGAAGACCTTCCCGGACGTGTTCCCGAAGATCCTCTGGCACCTGGACGAGCCGCGCGTGGGCCCGAGCGTCTTCCCGCAGTACTTCCTCGCGAAGCTCGCGCGAGAGCGCGTCACGGTCGTGCTCACGGGCCACGGCGGTGACGAGCTGTTCGCCGGCTACCCTGCGCACCTCGCGGTGGCGCTCGACGACGGCGGACTTGGCGGCGGGAATCTCCTGAAGGTGGCGGGGTCCCTGCCGGGCCGGCTGAAGGAGGAGGGCCTCAAGCGGATCGTCGGGCTCCCGATCTACGCGCGCAAGGAGAAGGACCTGCGGACCTACGCGCACGAGGCCGTGTTCAAGCCGGACGCGCTGGCGAGGCTCCTCTCGCCAGAGGACCCGACGACGGCGCAGGCCTACGACCCGCGCCGCGAGCTCGACAAGGTGCTCGCCCGGTGCACCGCCAAGACCGCGCTCGACCGTGTCCTCTACCTCGAGGTGAAGACGTACCTCCCGTCCCTCCTCCTCGTCGAGGACCGGATGAGCATGGCCCATTCCCTGGAGGACCGCGTGCCGATCCTCGACCACCGGATCGCGGAGTTCTCCGGCCGCGTCCCGTCCGCCGCCAAAGTCCACGGCCTCGTCCTGAAGAACATCCCGCGGAAGTTCGCGGCGACCCGCCTGCCCAAAGCGGTGATCGAGCACCGGAAGACGGGGTTCGAGCTCCCGATCGGAGAGTGGTTCCGCGGCGACCTCCGGCCGTACGTGGAGCGAGAGGTCCTCGACGGCGGCTTGTCGCGCCTCGGGTTGGACGCGGACGTCGTTCATGCGACCGTGGGGGCGCACATGAAGGGCGATGATCGCACGAGCCAGGTGTGGTCTCTCCTCAATCTGGCGGTGTGGCAGCGCGTCGCGCTCGAGGGCCGGACGCCTCCATGACCCGCGTCCTCATGCTCGTGAGCAACGGGTTCACGCACGACCCGAGGGTGTCTGCGGAGGCGACCAGTCTCACGAAGGCCGGCTACGAGGTCACCGTGATCGCATGGGACCGGAAGCGGATCCTTCCGCGAGACGAACGCCGGGATGGCGTGCGCGTGGTCCGGGTCCGGAACACGCTGAGCATGCGCCTCCGAGGATACGACCTGTTCCGGCTCAAGCCGTTCTGGCGGCTCGCCGCGCGCTGCGCGCTCGAACTCCACGCGGCTACGCCGTTCCACGCGATCCACTGCCACGACCTCGACACGCTGCCGGCGGGGGTGCGGTTCAAGGTGCGCACGAACGTGCCCCTGATCTACGACGCCCATGAGGTCTTCCCGTACCTGCTCGAGGCGTCCCGGGCACCCCGGTGGGCGCCGAGGTTCGAGGCGATGGAGCGCCGGCTCATGCCTCACGCGGACCTCGTCATCGCCGCGGGTCCCGGACACTGCGACTACCTCGGCTCGATGACGAACGTCCGTATCGCCATTGTGACGAACAGCAAGCCGCTCGCGTCCGGCGGTTACGAACCCCCGAAAACGGACCGCATGACCGTCGCGTACTACGGCGGGCTGGACGTGACGCGCCTCCTCGTGCCCCTCGCGGAATTGGCGGCGGAAGACGATTCGTTCGTCGTGGAAATCGGCGGCGACGGCCCCCTCGCGGAGCCGATTCGGAGTTTGGCGGCGAGGTCCCGGGGGAACCTCCGGTATCTGGGCCTCCTCCGGATGGTCGAGGTTCTCCCCCGGACGCGCGCATGCGACGTCGTCTTCTCCGTGTTCGACCCCGCATATCGCCTGAACCGGATCGGGGTCCCGAACAAGTTCTTCGAGGCCCTCGTCGCGGGCCGCCCGATCCTCGTGAGCCGCGGCACGTGGGTGGGCTCGGAGGTCGAGGCGGCGCAATGCGGGCTCGCGATTGACTACTCGAAGGCGGCGCTCCGGGAGGCGCTGAAGACCCTGCGAGACGACGCCGCGCTCCGCGAGCGCCTCGGCCGCAACGCGCTCCGGCTCGCCGTGGACCGGTACAATTGGGCCCGAGAGGAGGCGGTCTTGCTCGAGGCGTATCGTGGGCTCGGTGTCCGTTCTCCTCAGAAGGCCTAGAGATGCCGGATCCCCGAGTCCTGATGGTGGTGAGCAACGGGTTCACCCACGACCCACGGGTTGCCGCAGAGGCGGCGAGCCTTACGCAGGCTGGGTACGAGGTCACGGTCCTCGCGTGGGACCGGGATGGGACGCTCCCGGTGGAGGAGATGCGGGACCGTGTCCGGGTTGTCCGCGTCCGGAACACGCTCGGAATGCGCCTCAACCCGTATGAGTTGTTCTGGCTCCGGGCCTTCTGGCGGGTCGCCACCCGGCGCGCGCTGGAACTCCACCGCGAGAAGCCCTTCCATGTCGTTCACTGCCACGACCTCGACACCCTTCCCGTCGGTGTGGCGCTCAGACGACGCCCGGGCGTCTCCCTCGTGTATGATGCGCACGAGTTCTTCCCCTACATCGTCGGGGAACTGTCGCGGGCCAAGCCGTGGGAGGGCCGGTTCGCGAGGCTCGAGCGGAGGCTCGCGCCCCATGCGGCCCTGATCCTCGTCGCCTCACCTCCACAGCAGGAGTACTTCGCCGCCATGACGCGCGGTCCGATCGTGACCGTGATGAACACGCGCGCCCTCGCGTACCGCGACTACGAACCTCCCCGGAACCCTCGGATGAGAGTCGTCTACATCGGAAGCCTCCAGATGGACCGTCTCCTCGTCCCGTTCGCGGAGCTGGCGGTGGGGGACGACTCGTTCGAGGCCGAGATCGGCGGCTGGGGACCCGCCGCAGCGCCCATCCGGGAACTCGCCGCCAAGTCCCGGGGAAACCTCCGTTTCCTCGGCGTCGTATCGATGGAGGACGTCGTACCGCGGACCCACGCGGCGGACGTCGTCTACTCGCTCCTCGACCCGTCGAAGCGCCTCTTTCGTTTGGCGGCGCCGAACAAGTTCTTCGAGGCCCTCGTCGCGGGCCGCCCCGTGCTCGTGACGCGCGGAACGTGGGTCGGCTCCGAGGTCGAGGCCGCGGAGTGCGGGCTCGCGATCGAGTACTCGAAGGCGTCGCTGCGGGACGCGTTGAGAACGCTGCAGAAGGACGCGTCGTTGCGCGAACGCCTCGGCCGCAACGCGTTCCGCTTGGCGGGGGAGCGATACAACTGGGCGCGCGAGGAGCGGACTCTCCTCGGCGCGTACCGCCAGCTCGGGGTCCCCCGCGGAACGGGGGCGGGGTGACGTGGCGGCCCCGTACGTCAGCGCGATCATCCCGGTGTACAATCAGGAACGGTACCTCGGGTCCGCGATCGACTCCGTCCTCGGCCAATCCTTCCGCGACACGGAGGTCCTCGTCGTCGACGACGGGAGCACAGATCGGACGCCCGAGATCATCGCCGCATACGGATCCCGCGTGCGTAGGTTCCGAAAGCCCAACGGGGGCGGGGCGTCCGCGCTGAACCTCGGCATCCGGGAGGCCCGCGGCACGTGGATCGCGTGGCTCTCGTCGGATGACCTGTGGGAGCCGACGAAGCTCGAACGGCAGGTCGCGGCCGTCCGTTCGCAGCCGGACGCCGCGTTTTCGTACACGGACGCCTACGTCATCGATTCCGACGGGCGGATTGTCGAGAGGCAGTACCTGCCGAACCCGAAGGGGAGGCGCGCCCGGATGCTCCTCCTGGCCCGCGGCTGTTTCATCAACGGAATCGGTGTGCTGATCCGCAAGGATGTGTTCGAGGCGGTCGGCCTCTTCGACGAGGCGGACCGGCTGACGTACGACTACGACCTGTGGTTCCGAATCGCGCCCCGGTACGAGTTCCTCCACGTCCCCGAACCCCTCGTGCGGTACCGCGTGCATCCGGGGCAGGCGTCCAAGAACCTGGCGGCGATGGAACGGTCGAGGAAACGGGTGATTTCCCGGGCGCTCCGGCGGTACGGCTCCGTCTACGGCACGCTGGCCCTCGCCCTTCGGCTCCGCGATGCCCTGGTGGACCTCCCGTGGCATGTCAGCCCCCGGGGCCGGAGGGCCACGGTCTGGAGCCGCGTGATGGCCGCCGGCGACTCCCTGAAGGCGCTCGTCAATCCGGGAAGCCCTTGACCTCCTCTCCGTCACGCCTCTCATGTTTATATCCGGGCGCCCCATCCGCCCGTCTCGATGGCCTGGGCTGGCCGGGAGGCTTGAGGGATGAACGAGCTCGAAGGGAAGCGGGTGCTCGTGACCGGCGGCACCGGATCCCTCGGGCGCGTGCTCGTCCGCCGCCTCCTCTCCGGGGAGATCGGCGAACCGGAGAAGGTCACGGTCTTCTCGCGGGACGAGACGAAACAGCACTACATGCGACTGAAGTACAAGGAGCGGCGCGTCGCGACGGAGGAGATCATCTACAAGGGCTCGCAGGAGCGCCTGTCGTTCCGCATTGGGGACGTGCGGGACTATGCGTCCGTGGCCGCCGCCGTGCGAGACGCCGACGTGATCTTCAACGCCGCCGCGCTGAAGCAGGTCCCGACGTGCGAATACTTCCCCGGCGAGGCCGTCGCGACGAACGTCCTCGGCGCGGCGAACATCGTCCGCGCGATCCGCGAGAACGAGGCACCGGTGGAGGCCGTCGTGGGGATCTCCACGGACAAGGCGTGCAAGCCGATCAACGTCATGGGGATGACGAAGGCGCTCCAGGAGCGCATCTTCCTCGGATCCAACCTCGACTGCCCCGGGACGCGGTTCATCTGCGTCCGGTACGGGAACGTCATCTCCTCGCGCGGTTCCGTCATCCCGCTCTTCCAGGACCAGGTCCGGAGTGGGGGCCCCGTGACGATCACGCTCGGGGAGATGACCCGCTTTCTGCTCACGCTCGACCAAGCCGTGAACACGATCTTCTCCGCGATCCGTGACGCCTTGCCGGGCGAGACGTACATCCCGAAGGTCCGTTCCGCGCGGATGCTCGACGTCGCGAAGGTGATCATGGCCGGCGCGGACATCCCGATCCGGTACACGGGGATTCGCCCCGGAGAGAAGGTGCACGAGATTCTCGTCTCCGAGGAGGAGTGCCACCGGACGACGGAGCGCGACGGGTTCTACGTGATCGAGCCGATCCTGCCCGAGCTGCGGCGCGTGGAGGTCGAGACCCCCGCGCTCGCGGGCGAGTACTCCTCCGCGAACGTCCTCCTCGAGGGCGACGCGCTCCGCTCCCTGCTCGCCCCGCTCCTCGCCCCGGGGGCGACGGATGAGGAGCTCGTATGAAGGTCATGACGATCTTCGGCACGCGGCCGGAGATCATCCGGCTGAGCCGCATCATCCCGACGGTGGACAGGCACTGCGAACACGTCCTCGTGCACACCGGCCAGAACTACGACGAGACGCTCAGCGACGTGTTCTTCCAGGAGCTCGACCTTCGCGCGCCGGACATTCATCTCGGCGTCAAGTTGACGGGCTTCGATGAGCAGGTGGCCCAGATCATGGTCCGCGCGGCCGACGCGATGCGGCGCGAGAGGCCGGATCGGGTCCTCATCCTGGGGGACACGAACAGCGGGCTCTCCGCGATCGTTGCGGCGCGCATGGGCATCCCCGTGTACCACATCGAGGGCGGCAACCGATGCTACGACGACCGGGTGCCGGAAGAGGTGAATCGCAGGATCATCGACGCCTGCAGCACGGTCCTCATGGCGTACACGCACCGGAGCAAGGACAACCTCCTCGAGGAAGGCGTCGAGCGCGAGCGCATCTACGTCATCGGAAACCCAATCTTCGAGGTCCTGACCGCGTACAAGGACCACATCGACGAGAGCCGTGCGCTCGAGAGGTTCGGGGTGGACGGGGGGGCCTACTTCGCCGTCACCCTCCACCGAACCGAGAACGTGGACGTGCCCGAGCGACTCGTCGAGTTGCTCGATTCCCTGCAGGCGGTCCACGCGAAATACGGTCTGCCGGTCGTCGTGAGCTTGCACCCGCGGACCGCGGACCGGATGAAGGCCCACGGCGTCAACCCCGGGGAGTACGACCTCGTGTTCACGAAACCCCTCGGCCTCTTCGACTGGGTCAAGCTGGAGAAGAACGCCAAGTGCGTCCTGACGGACAGCGGCACCCTCCAGGATGAGTGCAGCATCTTCCACGTGCCGATCGTGACCCTCCGCGACGTGACGGAGAGGGCGGAGACGCAGGAGGCCGGGAGCAACATCATGGTCGGCGCGGACCGGGAGACGATCCTTCGGGGCGTGGACGTCGCGCTCTCGACGCCGACGGACTGGTCCACGCCCGCGGAGTACCTCGAGCCGCACGTGTCCGTGACCGTGGCCAAGATCCTCCTCGGGCATCTCCCGTTCTCCCGCACGAGGCTTCAGGCGTGACCCTCCTCATCACGGGTGGATATGGGACGCTGGGCAGGGCTCTGGCACCGCTCTTCCCGGATGCCCTTCGTCCGACCCGCCGCGAGCTCGACGTCGCGGACGAGGGATCGATACACGCATACCTGACGGCGAACCCGCCAACGGAGGTGATCCACGCGGCTGCGCTCACGGACGTCGGACGATGCGAGCAGGATCGCGACCTTGCATACCGGGTGAACGTCGAGGGGACCGCGGCGCTCTTGCGCCTCGGGCGCGGTGTGTCCGCGGACTGCTACTTCCTCTACGTGAGCACCGCCGGGGTCTTCCACGGGGACTCGGGGAACCACAGCGAGGATTCGCCGCCGGACCCCGTGAACCACTACGGACGAACGAAGCTCCTGGGGGAGCAGCGGGTTCTGAGTCAGCCGGGCACCTGCGTCGTGCGGACGAACTTCGTTCGGCGGGGACCGTGGCCCCATCCGTCCGCGTTCGTGGACCGCTTCGGCACGTTCCTGTACGACACGGGCGCGGCGAAGGGAATCCGCGACGTGCTCAGCGCGCGCCTCACCGGGATTGTGCACGTGTGCGGCAGCGTCCGCCTCAGCCTCTATGACCTCGCGCGGCGCACGGACCCCGCGGTGAAGCCAGGCTCCTTGGACGGGCACCGGGGTCCGCCCCTCACGCGGGACATGTCGTTGGTCACCCACCGGTGGCGGACGTATTCGCTGGACGATTGAGGGGCTCGGCTCAGGGGACGACGCGCAGGTTCGGGAGCGGAACGATAAACTTCCCTCCGCCTCGGACGAACGGGCGTTCGCGGGAGAGAATCTCTCGATGGTAGCTCCAGGCCAGCAAGAGCGCGTAGTCCGGAGGGCTCCTTCGAAACTCGCTCGGCGGCAAGATCGGGATGTGCGTCCCGGGCGTGAACCGTCCGTGCCGGCTCGGGGACGCGTCCACGATGTAGGGCAGGATCTCCTGGTCGATCCTGGAGTAGCCCAAGAGGGTGTTCCCCCGGCCCGGAGCGCCGTAGCCGGCCAGGGCCTTGCCCCGCGCTTTGAGCGTCAGGAGCAACTTCCGGAGCCGGGCCCCTCGAGAGGCGACCCTCCGCGCGAACCTCGCGTACGTCGCAGCCGACGTAAGGCCCTCCCGCCGCTCGCGCGCCATCATCGCCGCCAGCCTGCGGGAAGGACGGTGCGGGGAGGATGCGGGCCGGGCGATGACGCGGATCGAGCCGCCGTGGATGGGAATCGGTTGCGCGTCGACGACGCGGAGCCCGAATCGGTCGAGGAGCGGCACGAGGGCGGCGAGGGAGTAGTAGCACAGGTGCTCGTGGTAGAAGAAGTCGTACTGCATCCCGCGGAGCAGTTCTCGAAGGTGGTGCACTTCTACGACGAAGGCCCCGTTCGGGCGGAGGATCGCCGTCACGCCTCGGACCACGTCCTCGAGGTCGTCGATGTGGGCAAAGACGTTGCTCGCCGTGACCGCGGAGGCCAGTCCGTGGGAGCCGACGATTCGCTCGGCGAGGCGCTCGTCGAAAAAGCCTTCGACGACGTCGAGTCCCCGATCGCGGGCGACCGCCGCCACGTTCGCCGCTGGCTCGACGCCGAGGGCCCGGATATCCAGATCCCGAAGCGGCGCCAGCAGCACGCCGTCGTTGCACCCGATCTCGACGACGAACGGGTCTTCGGTCTTCGCCAGGGAACGCGCGAGGTCTTGCGCGTACTGCTCGAAATGCTCCCGCAGTGTGGTCGTCACCGACGAGAGGTATCGGTAGTCCGTGAAGAGCACCTTGGGGGAGACCACGTCGAGGACTTGCACCAAGAAGCAGTCGTGACAGAAGAAGATCCTCAGGGGGTAGCTGCGCTCATGGCCTAGTTCGGGCTTCGTAAGGAAGTTCCCCGCAAGCGGCATCTTGCCGAGATCGAGGAAGGGGGTGACCCGGCGGCTGCCGCAGGCCCGGCAGGTCCGGCGGCGGTAGTAGTCCCCGCCACGGAACCCATCGCCAGCCTTCGCCACACGGCGGGGAGTTGCTCCCGTTACTTGGACTTTCGTGACGCGGGCCGTTCGGTCGAGTTCACGAGCCCAGCCTTCGGATCACGTCCGCGTATTTCACGAGGTACGTGTCGAGGAGGAACTCGGGCCGCAGCGGCACGCGGCCCGTCGGGGTCCCTTCCCTGTACACGGTCCCGCATTCGTACTTGCGCACGAACTCGACCATCGCGCGGTACGGGGACACGAGGACCGGGATTCCCGCGCCCAGGTACTCATACATCTTGTTCGGAATCACGGTCTCGAACCGCGCCACGTCGATGCGCGGGAGCAGGTTGAGGCCGAAGTCGTATTGCGTGAGCTCCCGCAGGAGCCGCTCCTGGGGGACCGGGTCGTGCCACACCGCAACGCCTTCGAGCTCCCGGCGCACCTCCGCGAGCTTCGCCTTTTCCGTGACGCCGTAGACGTGGACGACGTGCTCCTTCGACAACTCCCGGAAGAACGGGAGGAGCGATCGCGACCCGGCAAGGCCCCACGGCTGGACGAGCCCGACGTACACGCAGTGGGAACGCCCGTCCTCGCTGAGCTTGGGCAGAGGTGCCTTTGGCAGGTCCGCCGCCAGGACCGCGTTCGGCACGACGATGGCCTCGCGCATGCGATATCGCGTCCGGGCGTAGTCGAGCATCGCCTGGGTCGTGTAGACAACGAGGTCGGCGTCCTCGTGGACGGCGCGCTCCGCCCGGGACATGATGCGCTGGCGGATCCGTCCTTCGAGTCCCTTTTCGTGCGCCGCGTCGTACAAGGACCACGTGTCGTACACCTCCGCGACGATCCGCTTCCCGGTGCGGACCGCCGCGGCCCCGACGAGGTCCGGCGTGCTGGTCCGGACGACGGTCCCGGGGAGGCGTTCGACGATCCTGCGCAGGGCGCGCCGTCCCAGTCCGCTGAGGGCGGCGAGGTAGACGTGGCGGCGAAGGAGGTCCGGCAGGTGGCGCACCCCCTCGAAGGCGCCCGGGGAGAACGTGGTCTGCCAAGCCGCGTCGAAGTCGATGAGGAATCGTCGGACCGAGATGCCCCGCGCCGCGAGCCCGCGGGCGATCTTGTCGCTCCGCGGATCGGGATAGGGCTGTGCGAACGTGATCGCGCCCATGGGGTTCCTCGACCGCCCGGGGAAGCCTGCCACCGTCGGATTAAGCCTTCCCCCGGGGGGCGAGGCCGGCTCTCTCTCGATATAGGAATCCAGAAATAGCGGGCCGTCCCATCTGTCGCGGGCGATCGTGCGCATGGCGAAGAAGAAATTCCTGATGACGCTCGTGTGGCGGATCACGCAGACGGGGCCGATCCTCAGCCTGTTCTTCTGGAGCACCGCGCTTGCCGGCATCTTCTGGCCGATCATCGGGCGGAGCGAACCGCCGGCGGGGCCCTTGTGGAAGTTCCTGACCGAGACCCTCGGGATCCCCGAGGATCGGGCGACCCTCGCCGGCCTCCTCCTCCTGTTCCTGATCTTCGCGGCGTTCATCCTGTTCATCGGCTTCCTGTATGACCGCGTCCTGAAGCTATGGCGGGAGCAGATGGAGATCATCTACGAGCGGAACCCGTACACGGAGGACCGGCTGTTCCGCAAGGAGCAGGTCCAGTTCGAGCGGTTCTACCTGCCGCTCGCGCGCGCGGTGTACAAAGCCTCGCCGGAGCCGGAGCTGAAGGAAGCGATTCGGGAGGCCGAGGAATGGGTCGCGACGGGGAGGATCGAGACCCGGAAGGCGAAGTAGCTCCCCGCGCGTCCCGCGATGTGGGTACCTTTATTCGCGCTGCGCCTTTGGCGGTGCCGACGGAGGTCCCATGGTCCGCAGGGTCGCCGTGATCGGCGCGGGGGAGATGGGACACGGGATCGCGGAACTCGCGGCCCTGCGCGGGTTCGCCGTGACGATACGGGACGTCAGGCAGGAGCTCGTGGACCGCGGGATGGAACGGATCCGGTGGTCCCTCGGGAAGCTCGTCGAGAAGAAGGAGATCACCCAGGTCCAGATGGACGAGGCGCTTGGTCGGATCAACGGCACCGTCGATCTGCCCGACGCCGTGAAAGACGCAGACATCGTCATCGAGGCGGTCTTCGAGGACTTGGACCTCAAGAAGCGCGTGTTCGGGGAGCTCGATGCGCACGCTCCCCCTGAGGCGATTCTCGCATCGAACACGAGCGGCCTGAGCATCACCGCGATGGGCCGGACCACGGGTCGCCCGGGGAAGGTCGTGGGCCTCCACTTCTTCAATCCCGTGATGAGGATGCCGCTGATCGAGATCGTCAAGGGCGACGATACGACTGAGGAGACCCTCCGCGCGGCCGAGGGGCTGACCCGTGCGCTCGGCAAGACGCCGATCGTGTGCCGCAAGGACGTCCCCGGGTTCATCACGACGCGCACGATCTGGAACTACATGAACGAGGCCGCTTGGATCCACGACGAGGAGGGGGTGCCCACGGAAACGATCGACAGTGCGATGAAGTTCCGCGTCGGCTTCCCGATGGGTCCGTTCGAGCTCGCGGACCGCGTCGGCATCGACCTGCTCGAGCTCGCGACGAGGAAGCAGGGCGTCCGAGTCCCTCCGTCGATCGAGCGCTTGGCGAAGGAAGGACGGCACGGGCAGAAGGTCGGCCAGGGGTTCTACGATTACCGCCAGGGCGGCAAGCCGGCGATCACACCGGACGATGGGAAGGACTTCGACCCGTTGCGCATCCTCGCGCCCGTGATCAACGAGGCCGCGCGACTCGTGGAGTGGGGCGTGGCGGCGCCGGAGGAGATCGACCTGGCGATGCGTCTCGGGACCGCGTTCCCGAAAGGGCCTCTGCGCCTCGCGGACGAGTACGGCATCGACGTGGTCCTGGCGGCGCTGAAAGGGTCCACACGCCACGAGCCCGTGAAACTCCTCAGCGAGATGGCGGTGCGGGGTGAGATCGGCGTGAAATCGGGACGGGGATTCTACAAGCACGAAACGGGGGCGAAGTTGGCGGGATTCGAAACGATTGCCGTGACGGTGGATCCGGAGACGCACGTGGCGACGATCACCCTGAACCGCCCGGACCGCCTGAACACGATCACGCCGCAGATGACGGACGAGCTGGAACGGGCCCTCGTCGACCTCGAGAGGGACGAAACCGTCCGTTGCGTGCTCCTCACGGGCGCAGGCGAGAAGGCGTTCTCCGCCGGCGCGGACGTGACGGCCTTCGGCGGTGTGACGAAGTCGTACGCCGGCCGAGACCTCTCCCGCCGCACGCAGCACGTGTTCGCGCGCCTCGCGGAGTTCCCGAAGCCGACGGTGGCGGCGATCAACGGATACTGCTTCGGGGGCGGTCTCGAGATGGCCCTCGCGTGCGATTTCCGGATTGCCGCCAAGCGCGCGAAGCTCGGCCAGACGGAACTGAGCCTCGGGCTGATCCCCGGCGCGGGCGGGGGCCCGCGACTCGTGAAGCTCCTCGGCCTC